>Ga0134092_1000600_pt1 | contig 36043 bp, 28 predicted proteins | sample 3_6taG_FD_94454 | JGI IMG/M metagenome (GOLD analysis project Ga0134092, IMG submission 94454) | Switchgrass degrading microbial communities from high solid loading bioreactors in New Hampshire, USA - 3_6_20_6_A3 metaG | ecosystem: Engineered > Bioreactor > Semi-continuous > Anaerobic >... | reverse complement strand
GGGATGAAAAATCATAATATGGACGGAAATTTAACCCGTGTAACCACAATATTGATCCGCTTAACTACAGTAAATCAAGTGTAACATCTGAAGTACGACTTTTTCAATGGAAACTACCTATGATTATAGTGGGAATTATCACGGAATTTGCCAGTGCGATAATTGCAAAAAACGTTTTTGGGATATGTATAAAAGCCATTTGCCGGTTAAGGAGGACGGCAATGATCCAAACTTCCTGCTCTATGATCAATTTCGTAAAGAGACCAGCAGAGAGCTTTTTAACAGAATTGCCGCTTTTATAAAAAGTAAAAATCCTGATATTGCTATTTCCACCTGGGGGCATGAGGGGATTGACATTTTCAGAAGTGAGTCGAATACCGGAATAGACAGGCCGCTGCCAGAATGGAATTACTCAGCAAGTCAAAACGTTAAGACGGTGACAGCTTCATGGAAGCACATAGCTCCCAGCAATACCGCAGTTCATTTTATCGATTTTCCCTATAGGCATTCAGGAGTTTCCCCGCATTTAACCGCTTCAAGAATAGCCCAAAGCATAGCCAATGGAGGCTGGTCGGATTATTATGTCATAGGAACGCTTTTAAACCAGGATGATCGGCTTTGCTTTGAAAAAGTCAAATCCTTGTTTAAATTTCATGAGCAAAATGAAAGGTATTTCACCAACGTGGATTCCGTTGCAGATATCTGCATGATTGCCCCCCACAGCAGCAGTATATACGGGAGCATGGCAGAATTTAAGGGAATTTACAGGATACTCTCTGAAAACCATGCGTTATTCGATGTAATCCATGACAGCCTTTTGGAATCACCGGATCTATTGCCCATTTTAAAAAAATATCAGGCTGTCATATTACCGGATATGAGAAACATGAACGAACATACCCTTTGTATCGTGGATCAATATGTACAAGAGGGAGGCAAAATCATCTGCACCGGTGGGACTGGGTTTTTCGACGAGAGAGGAAACTTGCGTAAACATCCAGGTTTAAAATCCTCCGGAATTGAAAAGGTCAATCAAATGATCCAAAGGAAGAGGGGATCCTATTTTCGAATAAAGCCATCGGACAAAGAAGTGTTAAGTGGCTTTGATGATTTGGACATCATTTACCTTGACAGTCCTTTCATGGACTGTAGTGTCAAAGATACGGCCTGCAAGTATTTAGGTTATATTCCCCCGTGCATGTACGGACCGCCGGAAAAATGTTATTATACAGAAGTAACTGATATTCCCGGGGTCATAGAATATTCCTATTTCCATGGAAAATCAATATTTGTACCATGGAATCTCGGAAGGCATTATGAAAAATTAAGCAACCATGCCCATTCAAAGCTATTGATCGGTATTCTGCATGACCTGTTGGGGATTGATAGGACTTTGAAAACAAATGCCTCACCTTTGGTTGAAATGACTTCCCAGATCGAAAAAGAAGGGCAACGACAGTTGGTAAGCGCGGTAAATCTTTCCGGTCAGCTTGGAACAGCCTTCCATGAACCCATACCAATGCATGATATTCAGATCATGCTTAAAGTAGACAAAGAGCCCAAAAAGGTTTTTTCTTTACTGGGTAAACAGGAACTTTCATTCGAATCCGTTTGTGAAGGGTTTATCAAGTTCACCATTCCAAGACTTGATCTTATAGAAACGGTAGTCATAGAGTTCTGATCCTTCCGTTTCTCTGCCGGTTATAAGAGCCCACTGGATATGATAAAGCTTGCAGAGAAATGATAAAATATCTTTGACCTTCCTTTCTTATTAGTATATAATGGTGTTGTTGTAATGCTTTGTATTGAGAATAAATAAAGTGTATCTAATCTAAATGTATATGCCAATAGATCTAGTTCAATTCAAGCAGGCATGGCAGTTCCCATGCCTGCTTTGCTAACGTCTGTCAGACAAATCTTTGATTCGTCGAACTAATTCTTCTTTCATCTCTCCTTTTATATGCAGTACCTTTTATACCGTTTCTATATACCATCATAAACTAGGAGGAATTCTATGGATCGATTGGAGAAAATGCCAGAATATATTAAAAAAGCAATGGTGGATCATGGAGTATCGCCTGCCGACATTCAACTGGTGGCGAGCTCTGATCTTTCAAAGGACGGGAAATTTGCTGAATCATGGCTCGTTATTACAAAGGACATGCTGTTTGTTACCGAAGGGGTGTATGAAAAGGCAAAGGGAACGGAAGACGGATGGAAGGAGAATGATTTTTCCCGCTTTCCCATACAGGAGCTCGATCAAATCAATACGGAGAACCTGGTATCAGGTGGATTGTTGACCGTGAAATATAAGGGTGAAGACATCGTTCTTTGCCGTTATTCCAATACCCATGCACGAAAATTTGGTATTGTAGCAAAGCTTTTGAATAAATTAAAAGGAAATCATGAGCTGACGGATGAGGATTTTCAGGATGAGCATGCTCCGGCTTACTGCCCTAAATGCGGCCTCTTATATCCCGACCAAAATCGAAAAGTCTGTCCCAGGTGTTTGGATAAGAGAGCTGTTTTTATAAGGGTCCTTTCACTGGCACCTCGCTATAAACTCCAGATTTTCTTAATTTTAGTCTGTATGCTGTTAAGCTCAGGACTGAATTTATTGAACCCCTATATCAGCGGGAATATCTTCTTCGATGAAGTGCTAAAGGAAGGCGGGAGATATTATCATCGCATTTTTGAAGTTGTTCTTCTTATGATAGGAGCCAGGATATTGGCCTTGCTCATTAGCATTGCATATGGAAGGCTCAATTCAAGTGTCGCGGCGGAAATCGTTTATGATATAAAAACCGAAGTGTTTAGCGCCATGCAGCGCCTTTCTTTAAGCTTTTACAATAACAGGCAAACAGGAGGCTTGATGACTAGGGTAAATCAAGACGCCATGCACCTACAAAGCTTTTTTCATGACGGTTTGCCTTATTTTATTGTAAACTCTTTAACGATTATTGGCATCGGCATAACGATGTTTTTGGTAAACTGGAGGCTTGCGCTTTTGGTTTTGCTGCCGACTCCAATCATTGCTTATTTCCTTTATAATATCTTTCCGAAGCTCTGGAATCTCTTTCATCGTAACTTTAGAAAAAGTCATTTTTTGAATTCGCTGATCAACGATGCATTTACCGGAATGCGGGTCGTAAAGGCTTTCGGTAAAGAAGATATTGAGATCAACAGATTCTCAATCGCCAACGAGGGCGTTCGATCGGTGAGTATTGAACTGGGAACTACAGTCTCGACTCTCTTCCCGGCAATCAATTTCATTATGGGCATAGGGGGCATCATTGTATGGGGAGTCGGAGGCTGGGAAGTGATGAAAGGCAATATGACTTTTGGAACGTTGGTTACTTTTACCGGTTACATTGGGATGCTTTATGGGCCTATACAGTTCATGACGGAAATCGTCCATTGGTGGTCTGACTGTATGAACTCTGCGGTCCGTATATTTGAGATTCTTGATTCCGTCCCGGATGTGGCCGAAGCTCCGAATCCCGTCCGTATACCGGTTATCAAAGGGGATGTCATTTTAAAGGACGTAACCTTTAGCTATGAGCCCAATAAGCCTGTGCTCCATAATATCAACCTGGATGTCAAGGCAGGGGAAATGATAGGTCTGGTAGGGCACTCGGGAGCCGGGAAATCCACCATTACCAACTTAATCACCCGCCTTTATGATGTAGAAGAGGGGGCAATTTATATTGACGACGTGAATGTGAAGCAGATCGCAATAAAGGATCTGCGGTCTCAAATAGGTATGGTGCTCCAAGAGACTTTCCTGTTTAACGGAACGATTGCAGAAAATATTGCTTATGCAAAGCCTACGGCAACAATGGAAGAAATCATTAGAGCGGCAAAGGCTGCCAATGCCCATGATTTCATTATAAGGCTGCCCGATGGTTATGATACGATTATCGGCAGGCATGGATATAATCTCTCCGGCGGAGAAAGACAGCGAATATCCATTGCCAGAGCCATCCTTCATGATCCAAAGATTTTGATCCTGGATGAAGCTACCGCTTCCTTGGACACGGAAACGGAACGACAGATCCAGGAAGCCCTAGAGAGGTTAATAAAGGGCAGAACTACCTTTGCAATTGCCCATCGCCTGTCAACATTAAGAGATGCGGATCGCCTGGTTGTGATAGAACAAGGAAAAATTGTAGAAATGGGCACCCACATAGAATTGGTCAAAAAGAAAGGAGTCTACTTCAAACTGCTTGAGAAACAGCGCAATGCACTGAAATTAAGGGGGATTGGTGAATAATGCAGGAGGATATGAAAAAAGGACTTGAAGAATATGCTGAGATACGATATTTAAATCCCGATGAAATTATTTTAAGGAAAACCGAAGGAGGCTTTCTGGCACTGCAGATCGGTGATTCGGAGAAATATGACAGAGTCAATTTATATCGGGCTTTTCCTTTTTCAAAAGAAAACGAATTTATTTCCGTAAGGGATTCAGAAGGAAAGGAAATAGGAATATTACGGTCCCTTGATGATTTTTCCGGTGAAAAGAGAGCCCTTTTGCTTGGGGAACTGAATCGACGCTATTTTACGCCGATCATTGAAAGGATTCACTCGATTAAGGAAGAATTTGGCTATGTTTATTGGGATGTGAAAACAGATGCCGGCTACCGCCGATTCACAATTAAACGAGATGAGAACAGTGTTATCAATATAGACGGCAAAAGAGTTTTAATCATAGATGTGGACGGAAATCGATTTGAAATACCGGACGTTGAAGCCCTGGATGCAAAAAGCTACAAAAAAATAGAGCTTCTCATTTGATATTGATAAGCTGAGAACTTCAATCCTTAGGTTTCCTGCGAATCCTGGGAAAATGAGGACTAAGGAAAATTTTGCAGTTGTTTAGGGGGAATCACATGAAGCTTCGTTTTGAATTACCGGAGAAAGAAAACAGCCTGATATCAGAACATTTAAATGGTGAGGAGATATTATACTGTACCCCGCTTGATCTAGATGAAAAAGGAAAATATGAGCAGGGATGGCTTGTTATCACTGAGACCCGTATCCTTACAGTGCAAAAGGATTCTATCATCCGAATATTCAATATTAAGGAAGGGACTAACTATAGGGCAGTAGGCATGATTGGCAACGGCCATTTAGAGGGCTGCTTTGGCGGGGAAGCAAAAATCATTGGTCGGTTTACCATGACCCATTTGCCTCGCTACATGTTTATAGCCCGGATCTTGAATCAATTAAGCGAAGGGAAGCAGCCCAAGGTTATTACCACAGACGATGAGAATCGATGCCCAAAGTGCGGGAGAATTTTTCGCGAAGGCACGAAGGTATGCTATGCATGTACAAACAAAGTCGTAATATTGAAACGGTTGTGGGATATTGCAAAACCTTATTGGCCTACCTTGCTGCTGGCTATGATCCTTTTTTGGGCCATAGCGGCTTTGCGCCTTGTAACTCCTTGGATATACAGGCAGCTCATTGACAATTTCCTTTCCGTACAAAGGAAAGATTTGGGTGCCCTCGTATTTTATATTTCCGGTATTGCCTTCAGCAGCTTTCTTTCAACCTTTTTATCGATAATCAGAAGCCGGGTGATGGTTAAGGTTGGAAGCAATCTTTCGACGGATTTGCGTGCCTTGGTTTATGCAAAAATACAATCCTTATCCATACAATACTTGGACAGCCGTAAGACCGGTGACCTTATGAACCTGGTGACCGGTGACACAGGGGTCTTGCAAAGATTTATTCAAAATCAAGCTACAATGGGCATTAACGAGATCTTCTCTTTGATTGCCGTAGGAATAATCATGTTTAGCATGAATTGGAAATTGGCCGTTCTGGTGATCTTGCCTGCTCCATTTGTCATGATCTTTTGCACTTTATTTTGGAAACGAATTCGCATGTTATACCGAAGGCAGTGGAAGATCATGGTCAAAGCCAATTCCATTTTACAGGATATACTAAACGGAATTCGTGTTGTAAAAGCCTTTGGACAGGAAGAGAAAGAAATTAATCGATTTAAAGGAATCAGCAGGCTTCTTGCCGATATAACCATCAGGAACGAAAAAAAATGGAATACTCTCTTCCCATCCCTTGGATTCATTATGGGGGTCGGGAACTTCATTGTCCTGTATTATGGCGGAAAACTCATTCTCGGGAATCAGATGGATATCGGAGAACTTGTGCAATACAGCCAATACGCTTCCATTATTTATGGACCCCTCAATTGGCTTAGTTTTATTCCTCGCTGGTTTGCTGAAGCCATGACTGCGACTGAGAGAATTTTTGAAATTATAGATAAAGAACCTGATGTAAAGGACAAGAAAAATCCGATTTCCCATAAAATCAAAGGCCATGTTGTACTGGAAAATGTTACTTTTGGTTACAGGTCCCATGAACCTGTTTTGGAAAACATCAATCTCGAAGTTCAACCCGGGGAAATGATCGGCCTGGTTGGCCATTCCGGGGCAGGGAAAAGCACCTTGATAAACTTAATTATGCGTTTTTATGACGTTGATGACGGAAGAATCTTGATTGACGGAATCGACATCCGGGATATTAGACAGCAGGATTTAAGGTCGCAAATAGGGGTCGTGCTCCAAGAGACCTTCCTGTTTTATGGATCTATTTTAGAAAATATTCGCTATTCCAAGCCTGATGCTTCCCTGGATGAAGTGATCAGAGCGGCAAAAATTGCCAATGCCCATGACTTTATCATGAGGTTCCCGGATGGCTATGATACAAAAGTCGGGGAAAAAGGGCACAGGCTGTCCGGTGGAGAACGTCAAAGAATCGCTATTGCTAGGGCGATATTGCATAATCCCAGAATACTGATCCTGGACGAAGCTACTTCAGCTGTAGATACGGAAACAGAACAGGAAATTCAAGAGGCATTAGGCAGGCTGGTGAAAAACCGAACTACCTTTGCTATCGCCCATAGGCTGTCTACATTGAAAAATGCAACAAGGCTGGTGGTCATCGATAAGGGCAGGATAGCTGAAATAGGGACCCATGATGAATTAATCCGCAAGAAAGGAATCTATTACAATCTCGTCATGGCGCAGAGGCAGATGTCGAGAATGAAAGGGGTAGAAGGTTAGGGCTTGATTGGCATTTTAATTCATTATTTAGAGTATATTTAAAGGAAAATCAAAAATCACATCGAATATATTTATTGCCAGCCACAGTACATCAAAATCTAATGTTGATGGACGAGAAAGGATAATGAAAATGCCAATTGAAAAAATCAGCAATATTCTAAAGGACGCAGATCAAAACGGTTACGGCGTAGCTGCTTTTAATGTATTCAACTATGAATCGATTGCCTGGGCCATAGAGGTGGCAGAGGAAGAAAAAACACCGATCATTATTCAGTTCTATCCTGGTTTTCATGTTCATATTCCGTTGAGCACTGTAGTATCCATTGCCGTGGATCTTGCCGCCAATGTCAAGGTACCAATCGGGCTTCATCTGGATCACAGCCATACATTCGAGCAGGTAATGTCCGGTGTGAAATATGGTTATCCCTCTGTCATGATCGACGGTTCACTATTGGATTTTGATGAAAATGTAAAGCTAACCAGAAAGGTAGTTGAATGTGCACACGCAATGGGCGTAGAAGTGGAAGCTGAGCTTGGTCATGTAGGATCGGCCGCCATAAGGGAGGATTTTACAAATCCCAATCATTTCACCGATCCTGAGGCAGCCAAAAGATTTGTGGATCTGACCGGGGTGGATTCCCTGGCTATTTCCGTGGGAAATGCCCATGGGCAATATATTTCCGCTCCCGTATTGGATTTTGAGCGAATAAAAAAAATCAATTCTCTGGTAGAAGTACCTCTGGTTTTGCATGGGGGCTCCGGTATTCCGGATGACCAGCTACAGAAATCCATCCAATTGGGAATGAATAAGTTCAATATTGCTACTGAATACAACCGTGCTTTCTATGAAGGCCTTAAACCGTACATGCTTGAATCTGATGCCCGTGGTTATATGTACGGCTGCCTTAATAGGGCAAAGGAAGCAGTCAAAAACTTCTTAAGGAACAAGATAAGAACTCTTAATCCGAAAGGATATCACCTGTAAGGAGGTTAAAGAATTGGATGTCGTTGGCATTGGTGTGCCATGTGTAGATTTGCTGGCCCATATTCGATTTCTTCCAAAGGAGAACCAGTCGACGGCTTTGGAGGAATACAGCTGGCAAGGCGGTGGGAAAGTACCTACTGCGCTGGTTACACTGGCCAGGCTGGGAGCAGAAACAGGATTTATCGGAGTGGTAGGCGGAGATTTATTTGGGCGGTTCTGTTTGCAGGACTTTAAGCGGCACGGGGTAGATTGCTCCAGATGCATCGTTGACGAAGAGAAAGAAACTTCTTTCTCCATCGTTCTCTCGGATGAAAAAACAGGAGGAAGGAATATTCTGTTTCATTGGGGAAGCGCTCGTCAAATTGAGCTCGATGATCTGGACTATGGCTATATCTCAAGTGCAAAGTACCTGCACTTATCCCAAGCCAATCATGTCACTCAACGGGCGGCAGAATACACAAAGCAAAAGGGAAACCAGGTAGTATTTGATGCAGATTCTTATCATAAAAGCATTTTGGAAATGATGCCGGTGATTGATGTTTTCATAGCTTCAGAATTTTTTTACAAAGCTCTGTATGATGATGAGGACTATGAAATGCATTGCGGCGAGCTGTTAAAATCGGGGCCCAGGATTGTTGTCTTTACTTTGGGTGAACGCGGTTGTGTAGGCATGGATGAAGAAGGCTTTTTCACCGTACCTGCTTTCAAAGTAAAAGTAAAGGACACAACCGGAGCGGGCGATGTATATCATGGGGCCTTTATTTATGGATTGTTGCAGGGCTGGAGTGCCAAGGATACGGCTCGTTTTGCAAATGCTGTGGCAGCGATTAAATGTACCACAATTGGCGGTCGAGCCGGAATACCCACACTTGATGTGGTACAGACATTTTTAAATACCGGTCATATCGATTATACCGAAATTAACGAGAGGGTTGATTTTTATAGAAAGAGGGGATTAATGTGCTGAATACCCATTCGGTTAAAATTGCGGTTGTTCCCACAAAAAGAGCCCATCTCAGTATAGAAGAAGCCTGCAAACAAAAAAAGTCCATATTTGATCAGATAAGAAGAATAAAAGGAGAAAATGTAGAGATTATTGATATTGATGACGTAAATGAGTACGGCATACTATGGAATTATAATGAAGCATATAAGGCGATAAAAAAGCTGAAAAATATGGAGATCGACGGATTATTTATTCCCCACTGTGATTTCGGTACCGAAGAAGTAGTAGGGATTCTGGGCAAGGAAATGAAGGTTCCGCTGCTCATCTGGGGTCCAAGGGATGAAGGGCCTGATGAAGTAACAGGGGATCGGAAAAGGGATACCCAGTGCGGCATTTTTGCCAGCAGTAAAGTTCTTCAGCGCTACAGGGTTCCTTTTAGCTATATCGTGAACTCTGCTGTAGACAGCAGTAAGTTTATGAGTGGATTTTTAAAGTTTTGTGGCGTTGTTTCTGTGGTTAAGAGCTTTTCCCGCCTGCGGATTGGCCAGATAGGTACGAGGCCGAAGCCCTTTATGAGCGTCATTTGCAATGAAGATGAGCTGCTTAACAAGTTTGGGATTGAGATTGTTCCCATATCCATATTTGATATCATGAAATCCGTGGACAACATTTTAAAGGAAGAGCCAGAGCAGTTCAGCCATTGGTTACAGGATATTCAAACAAGGATTGATTGCGCCTCAATGGATGAAGCTTCGGTAAAGAAGATTGTTGCATTGAAATTTGCTTTGCTAAAAGCCCTGGAGGATAATCAATGCATTGCTGCGGCCCTCGAGTGTTGGAGCCTTTTCCCAAAGGCAATGGGTATATTGCCCTGTTTGGTGGTTTCGGAGTTAACAAACATGGGTATTCCTGTAGCATGTGAAACGGATATCCACGGAGCCATAACTTCCATTCTGGTCCAGGCGGCTGCAATGGGAACAACTCCGACCTTTTTTGCCGATCTTACCATAAGGCATCCGGAAAACGACAATGCCGAATTGCTCTGGCATTGCGGTCCCTTTCCTTACTCTATAAAATCCCCACAATCTCCTGCCAGGCTGGAAAATGGTAGGGCCCAGTGGAGCTTGAAAAATGGGGATATTACCATCGCCAGGTTTGATTCCCTGGAAGGCCAATACTTTCTGTTTGCAGGAGAAGGAAGGGGCATCGATGGTCCTAAAACGATTGGGACATATTTGTGGTTTGAAGTGGATCATTGGGAAAAGTGGGAAGAGAAATTTATCTTTGGTCCGTATATTCATCACGTGGTTGGAATACACGGGAAATATGCCCATATTCTCAATGAAGCCTGCAAGTTTATTCCCGGGTTAAAGGCAGATTCTATAGAGCCTTTTCCTTTGAGCTTGTAATTTGGTGTTGGAATCGATTTTTGTTGTAGATCTATTATATAGAGGATGATAAGGAGGATGGATATGACAAAAGAAGAATTTAATAAAAGATTGGAGCAGTTGCTTGCCCATCATAGGCAGGTATTGGAGAGAAAAAATGAACCAGTGGAATTCAATAACGGTGTTTTCACAAGGTATAAATACCCTGTTTTAACAGCCGAGCATACCCCTCTTTTTTGGCGATACGATTTAAATTATGAAACAAACCCATATTTGATGGAGCGGCTTGGTGTCAATTCCGTTTTCAATCCCGGAGCTATCGAGCTTAACGGCAAGATCTATTTGGTTGCCCGGGTAGAAGGCGTAGATCGAAAATCCTTCTTTGCAGTTGCAGAAAGTGAAAGCGGTGTAGATGGTTTTCGATTCTGGGATTATCCTATTGTCATGCCTGAGACGGACGATCCGGATATCAACGTCTATGATATGAGATTGGTGAAACACGAAGATGGTTGGATTTATGGATTATTCTGTACGGAGAGAAAGGATCCCGATGCACCGAAAGGGGATACCTCCAGTGCAGTAGCCCAGGCAGGTATTGCCCGTACAAAGGATTTGATCCATTGGGAAAGGTTGCCGGACCTTAAAACCCCCTCTCCTCAACAGCGAAATGTAGTACTGCATCCTGAGTTTGTGGATGGAAAATATGCATTTTATACCAGGCCGCAGGATGGATTCATCGATACAGGTACCGGTGGAGGAATTGCCTGGGGTTTGTGTGATGATATAGAGAATCCCGTGATCCATCACGAGGTACTGGTGGATGAGAAGCAATATCATACCATTAAGGAAGTAAAAAACGGACAAGGACCGGCTCCGATCAAAACGAAGCTGGGATGGCTGCACATAGCCCACGGAGTGCGGAATACCGCTGCAGGCCTAAGGTATGTACTCTATGCATTCATGACTGACTTGAAACAACCTGAAAGAGTCATTTATAGCCCCGGAGGATATCTACTGGCACCTGAAGGAGAAGAGCGGGTCGGGGATGTGTCCAATGTGGTATTTTGCAATGGTGTAGTTGCAAGGGAAAATGGAGATGTATTCATATATTATGCCTCGTCGGATACAAGATGCCATGTTGCGGCTACAACAATCGATCGGCTGGTTGATTATGTTGTCCATACCCCTGCTGATTTAGGGCGCTCTTACGCCTCTGTCGCCACTCGCAATGAGCTTATTAAACGCAATCTGGAACTAATAAAAAATTCTGACGATGAATTATTGAAAAAGGTCAACTGATTTTTTATGCGGCAATGATAAAGATTGAAGCCAAAGGATGGGATAAGATCGGTATTGGATTTAGTGGAGCGATAAGTTTATTTCAAATACCGAGTTTTAGGGAGGAGCAGTTCAAGTGGAATACTGCTCCTCCTTTTTATTAGTAATAAGTTCGAACAAACTTCACTGCGTATAAATCAGCCATTAACAAATCGTCTGTTTCAGGCTCCTGAATAACGACATAATTGGTTCCGACTTCCCTTATTACACCTTCTCTGTCCACCAACATATTGGTTCCGATTAAAAATTCGATTTTCACGTAACGCCCGATATTACGTGCCAAATATTCTTGAATATATCCAACTTCTCCGGCAGCTGGCGGACCGCTGACTGTTCCCGGCCCTGACGGTACCACATCCGTTCCGGTAGGAATTGTTCCCGGGGGGATTACATCAGCCGGCAATTGCACTCCGGGTTGATTTCTAGGCGGGATAGCTGGAGAAAAATACCCCGGGCCGTTCATGCCTCCCCTGATTGGTTTCAAACTTCTATAAGGATAATATGGGTTTGGTTGCATAAGGGTCCTCCTTTCCATATTTAGGTTTGCCTATATAACTCAGTGGGAACGTAGAAACAATGATTGTTGATTCGTGTGTGGAATCTTCCTGTTCCATTATAGGGAAAGACGGGTGGACAGTTGGGGCTGTAGGGGTTTAAGAACCACAGGCAGTCTGCAACGGCCCAAAGCTTCCCTCCGCCAATCGCCCAATCGGCATAATCATAATGGATTTGCTCGGGGTTCATATTCCATATATTCTGTAAGTTCGTTTGGCCGCTGATTCTTGATTTGTAGCAAGAAAACTGGCATATCTGTTCAATGACCTTTCTAATGCTTTTCTGCCCTGTTCTGGCATACTCCCCGTAGGGGATATTTACTCGATTCATTACCACTGTCGCAACGGCTTTCATACCGTCGTCGCCCTCGCCTCCGGCTTCACATTTTATCAACCTTGCCAGAAGCTCCCTATCTGAAAAAGCCATTCATCCATCACCTCACAAAACCTTGCTAATATATCATACTGATGAATCCATAAGTATGACACAACAATGAATATGAAAATATATCTAAAATGAATATCCAATTTCCGGTCGGAGAAACTTGAAGCAATAAATATTCTATTTACCAAATCTTGAAAAATATAAAGAAAATATAAAATATTCATGTATACAACAATAACTTAAGACAATCTGATGCCATATCCCCAGACCTTCTATAAATCGTCAATCAAGCTTTATTTGGGTGTTTTAACTATGAATGAATTTGCTATAATGAGGTGGAAGAATACAAAATCTTCAAAAATCCATATAAATAATGATTGGAAGTGATGATTTTGAAAAAGGATATCCCCTGTCCAGGATATAGAGTTGGAATCACTTATAACGTCAAAAGGGGTGTACAATCAGAAGTGGAAGATATTGAAGCAGAATATGACAGTATGGAAACAATTTATTCCATAAAAAAAGCACTGGAAAAACTAAATTGCACAGTAGAATTAATGGAAGCAGAAAAATCTTTACTGGATTGCCTTGCCAAAACAAAGGTGGACATTGTCTTCAATATAGCAGAAGGAAGGAATGGAAGGGGAAGAGAAGCTCATATACCTGCCATTATGAATTTCTTAGGGATTCCTTTCACAGGATCGGATGAAACAACTCTGGCAATCGCGTTAGACAAAAACCTGACAAAGCAGATTGTAGCATCCTATGGAATAAAGACCCCAAGATCCCAGGTGATTCAAAAAAGGGGAGACAAACTGGATCATACAATGAAATTTCCGTTAATTATAAAGCCCAACTCTGAAGGTTCAAGCAAGGGGATTTCTGAATTATCAGTGGTCAGTGGATTAGCCCAACTGGAAGATACAATAGAAAATAATATGAGCAAATATCAACAACCTATGCTCATAGAAGAGTTTATTGAAGGCCGTGAATTTACCGTGGGAATCATTGGTAATGATGATGAAACAGTTGTTTTTCCGCCTATGGAGATAAAGTTTAAATCCAGCTTGGATTCCTACAAAATTTACAGCTATCAAGTAAAGAAAAACTATCAACAGTATGTTGAGTACGTTTGCCCTGCTGAACTGGACCCTTCTCTGAATAGAAAAATGACCAGCATTGCCCGGAGAATCTATTCTATACTTGGATGCAAGGATTTTGCCCGGCTTGATTTTAGGCTTTCTAATGATGGAGAGGTTTATTTTATTGAAATCAATCCGCTTCCAGGCCTGGCGCCGGGTTATAGTGATTATCCGATGATTGCTCAGTTTACAGGCATAGAATACGATCGCTTAATTGGTATGATACTGAACAGCGCGTTAAAAAGATACTCCCTGCCAACTATTTCAATATAAAGAGGCGAAAATCATGAAAAACAGTGAAGACATAACAGAATGGAAGCAAGTTCCTGAAGAATTGTGGAATGACTGGAGGTGGCAGTTAAAAAACAGGATCACTACTACCGAAGAACTGCAAAAGTTTATTCCATTAACACCCGATGAAAAATCGGAAATTGATCAGTGCCTGAAAAAATTCAGGATGGCCATTACCCCTTATTACGCTTCTTTGATTGATATTCATAACCCTAATTGTCCAATACGATTGCAGTGTATTCCAAGGATTCAAGAATTATATATCGATCCAGAGGAGTTGGCGGATCCCTTGGGAGAAGAACGTGATTCACCTGTAGAGAATATTGTACATCGATATCCTGATAGAGTCTTATTTTTATTAACCAAAAAATGCTCAACCTATTGTAGGCATTGCACGAGAAGACGGCTGGTCGGCGAAGAGGATTACTCAATCAGCCATAGCAGCCTTGAAAGGGCATTGGCCTATATACGAAGTAACCCAAAAATCAGGGATGTTTTAATTTCAGGGGGAGATCCGCTCATATTACCGGATGAGTATTTGGAGAACATCATTTCCCGTTTAAGGCAGATAAAGCACGTTGAAATCATTCGAATTGGAACCCGGGTGCCTGTGGTATTGCCTATGCGAATAACGGAGCGGCTTTTAAATATGCTTAAGAAGTACCACCCTATATGGATAAATACCCATTTTAATCATCCTGCGGAATTAACAGCTGCTTCCATTAAAGCCTGTACGATGATTGCTGATGCTGGGATTCCTCTCGGCAATCAAAGTGTTCTGCTGCGGGGAGTAAACGACAATGCCGAAATTTTAAAGCAATTGTTTACCGGACTTCTAAAGGCCAGAGTCAGACCTTATTATCTTTATCAATGTGATGTGGCGCAAGGGATCGGCCATTTTCGTACGCCCGTAGAAGATGGTATTGCGATTATGAAAAAAATAAGGGGCTACATTTCAGGTTTGGCAGTTCCCACATACGTCATTGATGCTCCAATGGGGGGAGGAAAAATTCCAATCTACCCCGAATATATAGTAAGTATGGATGAAAATAAGGTAATACTTAGAAATTATCAAGATAAGATCTATGAATATCCGAATGTAAAAAAATCTCTGAAAAAAGCTGAGTAATTCATTGCTCAGCTTTTTTTATTTGGGTTATGATAATATGAAGATGAGAAAAAGACTTTGTAACAGCAAAGGAAATATAAGAAAATACAACCGATTTTAAGGAAGGTTAATATGAACGACGATCGCTTTATTGAAATTCCCTTTATACCAGCCGATGATGTAAGCCTTGTGCTTATCGATAGCAGGATTCCTAATTCTGTCAAAAAGGAACTCATGGCACATGGGATTAAATGGATTGATGTTCCAGTACTGGATACTCTCTACCCATCCATTTCATGCCATCCTGATATTCAGTGCCATCCTTTAGGAGGCGGCAAAATCGTAGTGGCACCCAATGCTAGCGAATCACTGAAAAACCAATTAATACAACATGATTTTGAAATCCTTATTGGGAATACTATTCTCGGGAGCAACTATCCCGAGAACATTGCATATAATGTAGCAAGAATAGGAAACTTGGCTTTCCATAATCTAAAATACACGGATCCCTTATTAAAAAGGGAACTTGAAAAGCAAGGGGTCCGGTTGATTCATGTAAAGCAAGGTTATGCGAAGTGTTCTGTCTATATCATAGACGAACATTCAGCCCTAACTTCGGATCCTGGACTTGCAAAGGTTATGAGAAAATCGGGAATTGATGTTCTGGAGATTAGGCCCGGATATATTTCTCTCCCGGGTTTGAATTATGGCTTTATTGGAGGTGCAGGCGGGTTAATCAATGCATACACAGCCGCCTTTATCGGCCGGCTTAAGCATCACCCTGATTTTGAAGCAATCCGGGAATTTATTCGTTCAAAAAGAAAAAGAATAAAATCTTTCGGTGAAATATGCTTGACCGACGTTGGCAGTATTATACCAATTAAGGAAAAAAGCTCAGAAGGAACGAAAACATAAATCGATGGAAGGGAGTGAGACAATGACAGTTTATTCCATCGGAATAGATGAGCGAGATTCTTTTTTGAAAGACTTGCTGATAAAAAAAATCATGAACGAAAAGATGAATGGTTTGGATATTGAGGAAAAGAAAATTGGAGATTTAGTCTTCTTTCATTATATTTATAATAATCAATGTAATGATAGGGCATTGGTTGAAATTCGAAAAAAACTGCAGCACTATATCGCAGATCTCATTACGGGAATTATCATTGATGACATGCAGGCTTATATCATGGAAAAGATCATTCAAGAAGAGTATTTTTACTTCGACAAAGAGGAAAAAGACAAGATATTGAAAGATGCACTTTCTATACTAAGAAAAGAAAATTTTGTCTCTCCCTCTGAAAACAACGGAATCGAGTGGAGAAACAGGGTTTGGCAGAGAGTTATGGAACACCTGGAAGGAAATAATGAAATCATTCTTGGAGGTTTTATTCGATTCCGCTTAAAGGATTTTTTAAAGGAACTGGAGGATGCCATCGACTGTGCTGTTGATGATTTGATTATCGAGAAAGAATATAATGAGTTCATTAAGCTTTTAAGGTATTTTGTAGAGATACAGGAACCTAAGATTGATGAAGTGCATGTAACAATAGATGAAAATGGGAAATATGTTTTACATGATTCAAATTTTAGAATCATCAATAATGATATATTGGAAGATCTGGCAAGGGAAATATCCGATAAGGAAATCAGCTATGATGATTTACTGATTAGCTCCCTTATCACAATTGCCCCAAGTAAAATCACAATTCATGAATTTAATAAAATTAAAAACACTGAACTATTAAATACGATCAATAATGTTTTTTACGGAAAAGTGACGATGAGCAAGGAGCGGATTTCACCTTCCGGATTTTTCAAATAAAAGCGCGTTGGGCGCTTTTTTTTTAGGTGAAGTATTGCCACTTAAGGCACTTTGCATTATCATTAACTTTGATTATTTGTTGAAGTCAACGGTAAACATAATAAATAAACTTTCCCTGAACGAAAGAGAAATTCTATACGGGAGGAACTATGGATATCCTGTTTATGGCATTGATTGGCTTTCTTATTGGCTGGTTTACCAATTTTTTAGCCATTAAGATGATTTTTCGCCCGTTGCATCCCTGGAAGATCCCTCTAGTTAATATTACGATACAAGGGCTCATTCCTAAAAGGCGATATGAAATTGCAAAAAGCATTGCACAAGCTGTAGAAGAACACCTATTTTCCCTTGAAGAATTACTGGATGAATTTTTAAGAAAATATGACCGATCTCAGATCCTCGATCAAATAAAGCAAAAAATAGTAAATGTCATAGATGCAAAAATTCCCTCATTTATTCCTCAAAGCATTAAGAAAAGGCTTCTAAACTACGTGGCTGAGGTTGTTGAGAAAGAAACAGAAGCATTCATCAATGAAATCATTGAAAATGCAGTTCATACAGCCACCCAATATATAAAAGTAAGCGAACTGGTAGAAAGCAAGATCAATCAGCTGGATTTGTTGATGCTTGAAAAGATCCTTTTGTCAATAGCCAGCAAGGAGTTAAAATATATTGAAATATTAGGCGGTATTTTAGGCTTTATGATAGGGTTTCTCCAAGCCTTGATTCTAAGGATTGTTTAGAAAATTACTGGAAAGGGTATTGACTTTTTTCATCAATATAATATAATTACTGTAATTAAAAAATTACATGTGATGATAGGGAAGAGTATATAGGAGAAATGTCGCCAGAGAGGAAATGACGTGGCTGAAATCATTTCTCGACAGTTCCTATAGAAGACCACCCCTTGAACATGCCGATTGACTTCGTTATCAGTCATTAGAGTTGGGTCTTTTTGACCAAAAAGGGTGGAACCGCGAGTTACCTCTCGTCCCTTAGTCGGGATGAGAGGTTTTATTTTTAGCGTATAAAGCTGATGCTGTAATTGAATTAGAGCTTAAATTGCAAGGAAGGTGAACAGAAAATGATTCATATTATTTTAAAAGACGGCTCGTCAATACAATACGAAGAAAATGTTACCCCACTGAAAGTTGCTCAAGACATTAGTTCCGGTTTGGCACGGGCAGCTCTGGCAGCTGAAGTTGACGGGGAAACAGTTGACCTGTCATACGTTATTGAGAAAGACTGCACCTTAAATATCCTAACATTCGATGATTCGGAAGGGAAGAAAGCTTTTTGGCATACTTCATCTCATATTTTGGCGCAGGCCGTTACTCGTCTTTTCAAGGATGTGAAGCTTGCTATCGGTCCTGCGATCGATAACGGTTTCTATTATGATTTTGACGTCGACAGGCCCTTCACTCCTGAGGATTTAGAGGCCATTGAAAAGGAAATGAATGAAATTATCAAAGCCGATTATCCTTTAGAAAGGTTCGAGCTTCCAAGGGATGAAGCCATAGATCTGATGACCAAAAAGAATCAACCTTACAAAGTTGAACTGATAGAGGCTCTCCCGGCTGATGCTGTTATTTCTTTCTACAGGCAAGGCGATTTTGTGGATCTGTGTGCAGGGCCGCATATTCCTTCCACCGGTAAAGTGAAAGCCTTTAAATTATTGAGTGTAGCCGGTGCCTATTGGAGAGGAAACGAAAAGAATAAAATGCTGCAGAGAATTTACGGGATCTCCTTCTTGAAAAAAAGTCAGCTGGATGAATATCTTGAGCGCCTGGAAGAAGCGAAAAAGCGGGATCACAGAAAGATAGGAAAAGAACTGGATCTCTTTAGCATTCAAGAAGAAGGGCCTGGCTTCCCATTCTTCCATCCAAAGGGTATGATTATTCGGAATCTGCTGGAGGATTTTTGGAGGAAAGAGCATACAAAAAGAGGATATCAGGAGATTAAAACCCCGATTATTTTAAATAAAGATCTTTGGATTCGCTCAGGCCACTGGGATCATTATAAGGAAAACATGTATTTCACCAAGATCGACGACTTGGATTATGCAATCAAACCAATGAACTGCCCTGGCAGTATGATCCTGTATAAGCGAAAGATATTCAGCTACCGAGATCTTCCCTTGAGGGTTGGTGAGCTGGGGCTTGTTCATAGACATGAGCTTTCAGGGGTTCTACACGGCCTGATGAGGGTAAGATGCTTTACTCAGGATGATGCCCATATCTTTATGCTTCCGGAGCAGATTAAAGATGAGATAATGGGTGTCATTGATTTGATTGATTATTTTTATAACATTTTCGGTTTTAAGTATCATGTAGAGCTGTCCACAAAGCCGGAAAAAGCAATGGGTTCCCAAGAAGATTGGGACAGGGCAACTAATGCTTTAAAGGCAGCTATGGAAGAGAAAGGAATGAACTATATCATCAATGAAGGGGATGGTGCCTTTTACGGTCCCAAAATCGATTTCCATTTAGAAGATTGCTTGGGAAGGACCTGGCAGTGCGGAACCATCCAATTGGATTTTCAGATGCCTGAACGATTTGATTTAACTTATATCGGTGCCGATGGTGGAAAGCACCGGCCGGTGATGATTCACCGAGTGGTATTTGGGAGTATCGAGCGCTTTATTGGGATTCTAACAGAGCATTTTGCAGGAGCTTTCCCAACATGGCTGGCACCTGTTCAGGTAAAATTGATGTCCATCACGGACCGGTCAAATGCCTATATAGAGAAACTGGCAGAGAGGTTTAGAGAAGAAGATATTCGCGTGGAGACGGATTTGAGAAACGAAAAGATAGGCTACAAGATTAGAGAAGCTCAGTTGGAAAAAATTCCTTATATGCTGATCATTGGAGATAAGGAGTTACAGAACCAGCAGGTTGCTGTGCGTTCACGATCCGGCGGTGATTTGGGCGTAATGGATCCTGAAGCCTTTATCCAAAAAATTCTCATGGAGATTAAAACAAAATCCCTATAAGAATAAAGAATTTTAACCATTTTGTTGACAATAATAATAGAGTATGTTATTATAAAGTGGTGATTAAGTAGAAGCTATCCACTTCTCACCTTTCGGCGCGGCCAGGAAGGTTTCTTAAAGGTTCTTTCCATTTTGGATTCTATTAAGTGGGTAGATTTCTACCCACTTTTTGTTTTTTTAAATTATCCGGAGGTGAATGAATATCAATAATAAGGAACTTCTTATTAATGGAGAAATTAAGGACAAAGAAGTGAGGGTCATAGACATCAATGGAGAGCAACTTGGGGTTCTGCCGATTAAAAAAGCATTGGAATTAGCAGAACAAAGGCAGTCTGATTTGGTCAAAATTGCCCCGCAAGCGAATCCTCCTGTATGCAAGATTATGGATTACGGGAAATATCGTTTTGAAATGGCCAAAAAACAAAAAGAGGCTCGAAAGAATCAAAGGGTAATCAATGTGAAGGAAATTAGACTGTCTGCATCCATTGAAGACCATGACCTGTACGTAAAAGCAAAAAATGCTGATAAGTTCTTAAAATCCGGAGATAAAGTAAAAGTTTCCATTTGGTTTAGAGGTCGAGAAATGGCACATGCAGAATTAGGATATGAAGTAATGGAAAAATTCAAATCCTTTTTATCTGAAGATGCCGTTGTTGAACGAAAACCAAAACTTGAAGGCCGTAGTATGATCATGATTTTAGCACCAAAAGAATAAGTTTCGAGGGGAGGACATTTCATGCCTAAAATCAAAACACATAGAGGAGCAGCAAAAAGATTTTCTTTAACTAAGAATGGGAAAGTAAAGAGAGCAAAAGCATATAAGAGCCATATTTTAACAAAGAAGTCTTCTAAGAGGAAGAGAAACCTGAGAAAAGGAACTTATGTCGCTGCTGCAGAAGAAAAAATCATCAAGAAATTAATCCCATATAAATAATTACAGTATAGGAGGTACTAGTAATGGCAAGGGTAAAAAAGGCATTGAACGCCAGGAAAAAGCATAAAAAAATTCTAAAGCTTGCTAAAGGGTATTTTGGTGCCAAGAGTAAACAATTCAGAGCTGCTAATCAAGCAGTGATGAAATCTCTGGCTTATGCATATGTTGGTAGGAAACTGAGAAAGAGGGATTTCAGAAAGCTCTGGATCTCCAGGATTAATGCCGCTGCTCGCAGCAATGGCTTAAGCTACAGCCGTTTTATCAATGGACTGAAGCTGGCAGGGGTACAGGTTGACCGCAAGATCCTGGCTGACATGGCTGTGAATGATGCTTCCGGTTTCTCTCAACTTGTAAACATTGCCAAAGAGAAATTAAATGCGTAAAAAAGACCTCTAGAGGTCTTTTTTATTACCTTAATCTATATTTAAACTCCTGATATTTGTCATTTTAAACTGAACCGGAATAAACCTATAACTATTATTCCAAAATAGTTTTGTATTTTTACCCTATATGAAATTATAAAATGGAGAGGAACTTTCCTTTGCAAGAGATTATCACCAGTGCAAAAAACCCTCTTATTAAGCACGTGAAATCCCTTCATAATAAAAAATACAGGGATCTTTATAAGCAGTATGTTGTTGAGGGAGTTAAGATGGTTGAAGAAGCCATCAAAGAAAAGATGCTTCTTTCAGCGATTCTTGTTTCTCAGGAGTTTAATAACGATAATCCGGTAATTGACGATTTGATTTATTCAGGGAAAGTAAAGGTATGTCAATTGCCGCCTCAAATATACAAAACCATTACCGACATGAAAAACCCGGAAGGGATCATGGCAGTGGTTCATAAAAAAGAGGACGATTTTCAGGATATCTTCAAAAAAGATTCCTGTTTTATTTTAATACTTGACAGGGTTCAGGATCCAGGCAATCTCGGCACGATGATAAGGACATTGGATGCGGCAGGCGGAGATGGGATTATCATGATCAAAGGGACTGTGGATCCCTATAATCCAAAAGCTTTAAGAGCATCCATGGGTTCCATTTTTCGTATTCCTGTGCTGGAAGCGGATGATCCCGTTGGACTGTTTAAGCTCCTGAAATCCAAGAATATCGAAATTATTGCAAGCCATTTGAATGGATCCAGTATGTATAACCTGCCGATTCCTCAAAAGGTTGCTTTGGTGATTGGTAATGAATCCCAAGGAATCAGCCCGGAGATTGCAAAGGCTGCATCTTTTCTTGTAAAAATACCTATGAAGGGTGGTGCAGAATCCTTAAACGCTTCTGTTGCTGCCGGTATTCTAATATACGAAATTTTTCGAAAAAAGAATGTTAAGGACAGGTAATTCCTTGAAACTCATAGATAGGTATGCTATAATGAGTTTAGCCTTGTGGAGGAGCCGATTTGTAGTGCAATTCAATATTTTTCCTTTTATTTACCTGTTAAAGGAGATGGCCATATGAAATTAGCAGAAGTTTTCTGGGGTATTTTTATGGCGACAGGTTCCGTATACGCATACCTTATCTATAAGGAATTAATGCTCATATCGTAAAGACAATGAAAGAGAGAGTACATTTTGAAGCTTTATAAAGAGAAAGGGTGTCATAGGCTGAGAGCACCCTGATAAAGCCAAAATGGAAGTTCACTCTGGAGTCGTTGACTGAAATGGTAGTAGGTCTAACCGGTATCAATGCCGTTATCTGCTAATAAGGTTTCAATTTTGAAACGAAAATGGGTGGTACCACGTGGTATTTTGCCTTCGTCCCATAAGCGGACGAAGGTTTTTTTAATTTATAGCCAAAAATCAAAATAAGCAGAAGGGAGTATGAAAATGAAGGATCAATTAGTTACGCTCCATAGAAATGCTCTGGATGAACTACAAGGAATAAATGATTTAGAATCCCTTGATCAATTTCGGGTTAAATACTTAGGCAAGAAAGGCGAACTGACACTGTTGCTAAGAGGAATGGGCAGCCTTTCGCCTGAGGAGCGTCCTGTTATCGGACAAATGGCAAATGAAGTAAGGTCGAATATAGAGGCTCTCCTGGAACAGAAAAAAAGGGAATTAGAAAAAATCGCCCTCGAAAACCGATTAAAAGAAGAAACAATCGATGTTACCGTATCCAGAAAGAAGTTTGAAAGAGGTAGACTCCATCCCTTGAACATCGTGCTTAATGAAATTAAAGACATCTTTCATGGGATGGGCTTTGATATCGTCGATGGTCCGGAAGTGGAATTGGATTATTACAACTTCGAAGCTTTAAATATTCCCAAAAACCATCCTGCAAGAGACACGCAAGATACTTTTTATATCAATGAGAATATTCTTTTAAGGACCCATACTTCTCCTGTCCAAATAAGGACAATGGAAAACAGAAAACCCCCCATTCGGATTTTGACTCCCGGAAGGGTGTATCGATCCGATGATGTGGATGCTACCCATTCTCCCATCTTTCATCAGATAGAAGGACTGGTGGTCGATAAGAATATCACAATGGGGGATTTGCGCGGAGTGTTAGATATATTTGCCAAGAAAATGTTTGGAGAAGAGACGAAAACCCAGTTTCGTCCCCATCATTTCCCATTTACGGAGCCCAGTGCGGAGGTTGATGTAAGTTGCGCCATCTGTAAAGGGAAAGGATGCAGAGTATGCTCCTATACCGGTTGGATTGAAATCCTTGGAGCAGGTATGGTACATCCTAAAGTACTCCGGTATGGCGGTATCGACCCGGAAATATATAGCGGGTTTGCTTTCGGTATGGGATTAGATCGCATAACTAATTTGAAATTCGGAATTGATGATATCAGGTTGCTGTTTGAAAACGATATTCGTTTCTTACAACAGTTTTAAAAGGAGGCATATCATATGTTAGTACCTGTAAAGTGGCTAAAAGATTATGTAAGGATTGATATACCGACAAAGGAATTATGTGATCGTATGACAATGACCGGTTCGAAAGTTGAAGGGGTAACCGAGTTGGCTTCTGAAATTTCGAATGTTGTCGTCGGTAAAATACTGTCTGTTGAATCCCATCCCAATGCTGACCGATTGCTGGTCTGTAAGGTGGATATAGGGAACGATATCATACAGGTTGTAACAGGTGCTCCCAATGTTAGGGCCGGTCAGCTTGTACCTGTGGCCCTGCATGGTTCGACTTTACCCGGTGGAATAAAAATCAAAAAAGGCAAAATCCGTGGGGTAGAATCCCAGGGAATGATGTGTTCCGGTGAAGAGCTAAAGCTAAAGGAAGAAGATTACCCTGGCGCCGAGGTCGATGGAATTCTGATTCTAAATGAAGATTATCCCCTTGGATTAGACATAAAAGATGCGCTGGATTTAGCCGATGAAGTCATAGAGTTTGAGATAACATCCAATCGACCTGACTGTTTAAGTATTCTAGGAATCGCCCGGGAAGCTGCTGTTACTATAGGAAGTGAATTCAAGGCTCCTTCTATAGTCTTAAAAGAGGGAATCGGCGATATCAATCAAGAGGCATCGGTCGTGGTAGAGGACAGCAATCTTTGCCCCAGATATTGTGCCAAAGTTGTCAAAGACATCAAGATCGGTCCGTCACCGATGTGGATGCGCCGCAGACTGGCCGCAGCAGGGATTCGTCCTATCAATAATATCGTTGATATTACCAACTATGTAATGTTGGAAATGGGACAACCTATGCATGCCTTCGATTTGGATACCGTCGCGGAACATAAGATCATTGTCAGGCGTGCTTATGAAAATGAAAAAATCGTAACCCTGGACGGTAAGGAAAGAATATTGTCCCCTGATACAATTGTTATTGCTGATCCTGAAAAAGCGATAGGCCTTGCAGGCGTTATGGGAGGAGCGAATTCCGAAATCACCGAAAGAACGAAAAACATTCTTCTCGAAAGTGCCATATTCAACGGAACGAACATTCGATTGACTTCGAAGGCCCTTGGCTTAAGAAGTGAAGCCTCCAATCGATTCGAAAAAGGAATGGATTTTACCAATACTGTTGCTGCTTTGGATAGGGCTGCTCAGCTCATACAGGAATTGGGTGCCGGTACGGTTGTCAATGGGACCATAGATATCTGCTTCAAGGAATTTAAACCGAAGAGACTCGATATACAATGGAGGAAAGTAAATCAGCTTTTAGGTCTTGATTTATCCCCGGAAAAAATGGCTGATATCCTGACCCGATTAAGCTTTGAAGTCGAAAAGGCAGGAGATTTCATGTCAATTACTGTGCCTTCCTTCAGGCTCGATATCGAAGGAGTTGCTGATATTGCAGAAGAAATTGCACGAATTTATGGGTACAACAATATTCCCATGACTTTTATGGAAGGCACCTCCGTTCACAGTTCAACTACGACCAGGCAGTACTTTACTGATTTGGCTAAGGATGTTTTGGTTGGATTGGGATTATATGAAGTTGTAACCTATTCATTCACCAGTCCAAAGGTTTTTGAGTTATTAAGGATGAACCGGGAAGGTGAACAGCCCCTCATTGTAAGAATAGCAAATCCTTTAGGAGAAGATCAGAGCATTATGAGAACCACTTTAATTTCAAGCATTTTGGAGGTTCTCTCGCGAAACTATAACAGGAGAATGGAATCCTGTAAAATTTTCGAGATCAATCGTATTTTCCTGCCCAGGAAACTACCTTTGGACGAGTTACCGGAAGAGCGGAACATGCTGGCAATTGGTGAATACGGTGCAGGGGTTGATTTTTACGATATCAAAGCTAAAATTGAAATTCTACTGGATAGTTTTGGAGTGCTAAGGGATGTTACTTTTTCACCCTGTGTGCACCCAACTTTTCATCCCGGACGCACGGCACGGATAAAAATTGGGGAAAGGGATTTAGGTCTAATCGGAGAAATACATCCGGAGGTTCAAAACAACTATGATTTGGATACAAGAGTATATATCGCTGAATTGGATTTTGACCTCCTATTGAATGAGGCCCGGAAAGAAAGAAAGTATGTACCTTTACCCAAGTTCCCGGCTATAACCAGAGATTTGGCCATCATTGTAAACAAGAATATCTTAGCTAAAGAGGTAGAGAATACGATTAAAAAAGCCGGAGGGCCCTTGCTTGAGAAAGTGGAGCTATTTGACATATATGAAGGGAATCAGATTCCCAAGGGTTATAAAAGCATGGCTTATGCCCTGAGTTTTCGAGATCCGGAAAAAACACTGAAGGACGAAGGCGTGAATAAAATAAGCGAAAAAATTATAAAAGCTTTGGAAATCGAATTAGATGCGAAGCTACGCCAGTGATTGATAAGGTGTTTTTAGATGGGAGATGAAATCCATTAATTTCGACAAAAAACTTGTTTCAAGATGGAATATCATGTATAATGAAACTGATATATCCTTCTTAAGTAGGAGATGTGTCCATGTCAGGTAAAACCAAAACCACGGTAAAGATAGGTGGCCGGGAATATGCTATGAAAGGCTTTGAGACCGAAGAGCACATTCACCGGGTTGCGAATTATTTAGACCAAAAGATGCAGCAGGTGGCGAATGTTCAAACGAACCTAAGTACGACCATGGTCACATTATTAACTGCAGTAAACCTGGCTGATGAAGTCTTGAAATTAAAGGAGCAGATTAAAACTTTAAAGCAGGAAAATGAAACTCTGAAAGAAGCCATAAAGAAGATAAGCCTTTCGTCTGAATGATTTGCCGTATCATAGAAATGCCTGAGTTCAATACACAGAAAAAAGCAGCTTTGCTGCTTTTTTCTGTGTTTAAGCATCAGTATCATATTTAAAATTTTACTTAAACTATGGTTTGGTATTCTATTTTAATAAATATATATAGTTCTCTGAAGAAAAGAGGGTTTGCTAATGATCCATGATGTAGAACTTCTATCTCCTGCAGGAAGCTGGGATGCTCTGGTTGCTGCCGTTCAAAATGGTGCAAATGCTGTTTATATGGGTGGCAATCGCTTTAATGCCCGGCGGTTTGCAGACAACTTTGATGAACAGAAATTAGTGGAAGCGATCCAGTATGCCCATCTGTACGGAGTTCGCATCTATATTACTGTGAACACTTTGATTAAAGAAAAGGAAATTTCCGATGTGGCTCGGTTTCTTGCATTTCTTTGCGAGAACAAGGCAGACGGCATCATCGTTCAAGATATCGGCATTGCAAGATTCGCACATAAAAATTATCCCTCCTTGGATTTGCATGCAAGTACTCAAATGTCCGTTCATAATTTAGAAGGGGTAAGAATTCTTGAGGATCTTGGCTTTAAAAGGGTTGTCCTTGCCCGTGAGCTAACTCTGGATGAGATTTCATATATTAAAGAGCATTCCTCGATTCAGTTGGAAACATTTATACATGGTGCTTTGTGCATCTGTTATTCAGGCCAATGCCTGATGAGCAGTATACTGGGCGGAAGAAGCGGAAATAGAGGAATGTGTGCCCAGCCCTGCAGGTTGCCATATTACCTGACAGGTTCCAATTCTTCAGCAAAATCACCGGTTTTAAAACATGAGTTGAGCGCCAAGGATATAGCTGCTTACGGCTTTTTAGAAGATATCATACGTGCAGGGGTAAATTCTCTAAAGATCGAGGGAAGGATGAAAAGAGCAGAATATGTTGCCGTCGTCACAAGGGAATATCGAAAATTAATCGATGAAATCTTGGCAAATAATAATCCTGATTTAAGCGTAGTCGATGAAAAAGCCTTACTGCAGATTTTCAACAGAGGGGGATTTAGCAAAGGATATTATTATGGTACGAATTGTCAGTCTATGATGTCAAAAGAAAAACCCGGCCACTGGGGAGTATATCTCGGGAAAATAGAATCAGTTCATCATAATTGGGCAAGCATTCTTCTTGAAGAGGATATCGAAATCGGAGACAAGGTAGAGTTTTGGACAGATAAGCAGAAAGGCATCGAACAGCAAATCAGTCAAATAAAGGAGAATGGCCGTGAAGTAAAAAAGGCCAGTTCAGGCCATCGTGTTCAGATACGGCTGAAGCAAACGATTCCTGAAAATACCCCTGTTTGGCGCACTGTACAGGAAAGACTGCTGGCCGAAGCACGAAATACTTATGATTCCCTTTATAAGAGGAAAATACCGATTACAGCAAAGGGTATTTTTAAAATTGGGGAACAACCGGTACTGGAGTTTTTCGATCCTCAGGGGAATACCGGTAGCGCGGCAGGACAACAGATCATTGAGAAAGCGGAAAAACGAGCGCTGACGAAAGATCAAATAGAAAATCAGCTCAATAAACTGGGAGATACTCCTTTTCAGCTGATCCATTCCGAGCTTATAGTTGACGATAATATTTTTATGTCAATTTCATATATCAATCAGCTCAGAAGGGATTGTAGCGAAAGCTTAATAAAAAATCGGCTGTCCAGCTTTGAAAAAAAATCGGTGACATGCAAATCTTCGGATTTTTATATAGAGAAATTGGATAAACAAGTAAAAAAAGCAGCCGGTGGTGTTCCTAAGCTATATTTATATTCATCAGAGCTTATTGATGATCCTGATATACTGGGCATGGTTGACGGGATATGCTTTCATCCCTATGAATGGTCAATGGACATCGAGGAAATTTGTAATAAGGTTCAGAATATCAAAAGGAATAAAATTGACACCAGATTGGTTTTACCCAGAATATCAAGGAAAGAAGATCTTGAATTTTTGAATGGTTTATCTCCTGAGATTTGGAAAGTATTCGATTCCTATCAGGTTGGCAATTTGGGTCAGATTATCTTTTTAAAAGGGAAAAAAGTGAAGAGGATTTTTGGAGACTTTTCCCTGAATATATTTAACACCTTGGCAATCGATCAGCTAAATTCCCTGGGGCTTGAAGGCCTTGTTTTGTCACCTGAATTAACATATAATGAAATCCGTGATATAATGGAAAGGGCATCTTTACCCTGTGAAGTCTATTTTTTCGGATGCATCCCCCTAATGATTACGGAGTACTGTCCTACTGCATCAAAGCATAAAGATTGCAAAAGTTGTGGTTTGGAAAACAACTTAGCATTGGTGGATCGAAAAAATCTAAAATTTCCACTTCACAGAATGAAAATTGCAAGGTGTTATACGGAGATTTGGAACAGTAAAACCTTGCTCTTGGCGGATGAGTATAAAAAAATAAGAAACCTGCCTATCGATAGGATCGGGCTTCGATTGGAAAAGCAAGATATCGGGCTTATAAAAAGGATTGTCAAACTTCATCGATATGTGCTCAACAATCCCGGTTCGGATCTATCGGATGATTTTCAAGGGCTTGTAGACGAACTAAAGAATCTAGGTTTTACGCGAGGGCATATGTTCAGGGGTGTGGAATGATTTTCTTCTGCAATAGGGTGTTGTTTCTATTTCGAAAATCCTTCTATATTTTTCTACTTATCGTGAGAGGATGAAACCTGTGGATGAGAGAACGATTCGGGTTCTAGAGTATGAAAAAATCATCGAAATGCTTGCAAAGCACACTGTCTCTCCTTTGGGCAGGGCAAAAGCCCTTTCATTGAGGCCTTCCAATGATAAGGAATTCGTAAGGAAATGCCTTGAGGAAACTACTGAAGCAGCCTCATTCATTGCTTCAGAAGGTCATGCCTATATTGATTTTTTCCCGGATATCCGCGCTGCATTGAAGAGGGCAAAGATTGGATCCAAGCTCAGTATCAAAGAAATTCTGGAGGTTGGTACTGTACTGCGAACAGCCCATAATATCAAACGGAACGCCTTGGAAGTGGTTACAAAAAGGGAAATGACTCATCTGGCCCAATTGATCGATGGGCTTACGCCCTCTTATCAGCTGATGAAAAGGATTTTTGATTGTATTGAATCGGAAGAACGATTATCGGATAATGCCAGTTCTGAGCTGGCATCCATTAGGCGTAATATCCAAAAGGCAAATGAAAAAGTAAGAGAACGCTTAAATAGTATTATTTCTTCACCTCAATTTCAAAAATATCTGCAAGATCCCATTATCACGATAAGAAACGATCGATATGTGGTTCCGGTTAAACAAGAATATCGCGGAAATGTTCCCGGGCTTATCCATGATCAATCATCCAGCGGTGCAACCTTGTTCATTGAACCGATATCGGTGGTAGAAGCCAACAATGAGCTCAGGGAATGGATTATAAAAGAAGAAAAAGAAGTTGAGAGAATCCTTTATCTGCTGAGCGCCGCTATTAGTGAAGCCAGTGAAGACATTGAAAAAGACCTTGATATTTTGGTTGAGCTGGATTTCATTTTCGCCAAGGGTAAGTTCAGTTTATCATTAAAAGGAGTATGCCCAAGGCTTGTAGATGACTACGGCTTTCATATAAAAAACGGCAGGCATCCTTTGATAAAGGAAGAGGAAGTCGTTCCCATCAATATATGGCTTGGCAAAGATTTTAGTACCCTTGTGATTACAGGACCTAATACCGGAGGTAAAACCGTGACACTAAAAACGGTTGGCCTTTTTGCCCTGATGACCCAGGCAGGCTTACATCTTCCTGCCGACGAAGGGACTGAAATGGGAGTATTTAGCAATGTTTTTGCAGATATCGGGGATGAGCAAAGCATAGAGCAGAGTTTGAGTACCTTTTCTTCCCACATGACCAATATTGTAAAAATCATCGATCAGGTAGATTATTCTTCCCTTGTGCTGTTTGATGAACTGGGTGCGGGTACCGATCCTACAGAGGGTGCGGCATTGGCAATGTCAATTTTAAAATACCTTCATGAAAGAAATGTTCCAACCCTGGCAACTACCCATTACAGCGAATTGAAGGTTTTTGCCCTTACCCATGAGGGGATTGAAAACGCTGCAATGGAATTTGATGTGGAAACCCTGCAGCCAACCTACAGGCTGATGATTGGAATACCCGGCAAAAGTAATGCGTTTGAAATATCAAGGCGTTTGGGACTCAAGGCTGAATTAATAGATAGTGCCAGGGAAATGCTTTCTCAAGAAGACATTCGCTTTGAGGACCTTTTAAAGAATATGGAATACAATCGACTGGCAGCTCAAAGGGACAGGGAAGAAGCAAGGAAAATAAAAGAACATTATGAAAAACTCAAAATAGATATTGAAAAGAAACTAAAGAAACTGGAAGAAGATCGGGAAAAAGTCCTGCAAAAAGCACGGGATGAAGCCCGGAAACTGATCCGTGAAGCTAAAGAAGAGGCCAATGCAATCATTAAAGAATTGCAGCAGCTTAAAAAGGAAACGGAAGAAAAAGAATTCAATAAGGCGATAGAAGAAGCAAGAAGTAAGCTTCGAAATGAAATAGAGAAAATTGGGGAATCCCTGTCATTATCAAAAAAATCCGACAATGGCATGGTCAAAGCTCCTAAGAATTTAATGCTTGGTGAAACAGTTTATGTCGCCAATCTCGAACAATTTGGGCAGGTGCTGGCATTGCCGGATCAAAATAACGAGGTTCTGGTTCAAGTAGGTATTATGAAGGTAAATGTCCACTTATCCAATCTGAGAAAAGTAAGTGGTACATCTTCAAATCAACAGCAAGCCTCTTCGAAAAAATTGAGCCTTCGCAACAAAAGCGTATCCCCCGAATTGGATTTAAGGGGAGCAAATGTGGAAGAAGCTGTGCTTCAAATTGACCGGTATCTCGATGATGCATTTCTTTCCGGCCTAAATGAGGTGACCCTCATTCACGGCAAAGGAACCGGGGCGCTGCGAAGCGGTATACATCAGCATCTAAAAAATCATCCCCATGTTGCATCCTTTCGGCTTGGTAAATATGGCGAAGGTGAAAGCGGAGTAACGATTGTTGAATTAAAGTGAAAATGAACGCTGCCGGCTTTAAAGTGGCCAAGAACGATAAATATTTGTTTTTTTCCGGTGTATTGAAGGAAAAAATAAGGGAATGTAGAACTTTATTCTAAAAATTAAAGTTGGAGGAGGAGAAAGATGTCATATTTATTAGGAATTGATATCGGCACTTCCGGAACAAAAACCGTCCTGTTTGATGAAAATGGGAACACCGTTTCGAGCGCAACAGAAGAATATCCATTATATCAACCCCATATTGGCTGGGCTGAACAGTTGCCGGAGGACTGGTGGAAAGCCACCGTGGAATCCATCAGAAAGGTGATTCAAAAAAGCGGAGTCAAAGCCTCTGATGTAAAGGCCATAGGCTTATCCGGGCAAATGCACGGTATGGTTCTTTTGGATAAATTCGGTGAAGTAATGCGCCCGGCAATCATTTGGTGTGACCAACGGACTCAGAAGGAATGCGATCAAATTACTGAAATCATTGGTAAAGAACGGCTTATTGAAATTACCGCCAATCCTGCTCTTACCGGCTTTACCGCTTCTAAAGTAATGTGGGTCAAAAACAATCAGCCCGAGATATATGAAAAGATAGATAAGATCTTGCTCCCTAAGGATTACATTCGTTATAGACTAACGGGTGAATTTGCCAGTGAGGTTTCGGATGCCAGCGGAACCCAATTTCTCGATATTCCGAAACGAACATGGAGCAAGGAGGTTTTAGAGAAGCTGGAAGTAGATTATGATTGGATGCCTCCTGTTTATGAATCCCAGGAAGTCACCGGGAGAATATCAAAAACTGTGGCCGATTTGCTCGGCTTGGAAGAGGGAACACCGGTTGTCGGCGGGGGCGGCGATCAGGCTGCCGGAGCTGTTGGGAATGGGATTGTGAAACCCGGTGTCATTTCATCGACCATCGGTACATCAGGAGTTGTTTTTGCCTTTTTGGATAAGATTAGCATCGATCCTTTGGGAAGAGTACATACCTTCTGCCATGCAGTACCAAACACCTGGCACGTGATGGGAGTGACACAGGGTGCAGGCCTTTCCCTGCAATGGATGCGCAATAACTTTGGCGGCATGGAAAGGGAACTGGCTAAATTTATAGATGTGGATCCTTATGTTCTTTTGGGCCAGGAAGCCGAAAAGGCTGCTCCTGGATGCGACGGTCTAATTTATCTTCCCTATCTGATGGGAGAAAGAACTCCCCATCTGGATCCCTATGCAAAGGGAGTATTTTTCGGGATCTCTGCAAAACACGGTCGTAACGAGATGATTCGTTCAGTAATGGAAGGCGTAGCCTATAGCCTGCGTGATTGTCTGGAGATTATCAAAGGAATGGGTGTAGAAGTGAAGCAGGTAAGGGCTTCAGGCGGGGGGGCCAGAAGCTCGCTATGGAGGCAGATGCAGGCCGATATTTTCAATACTTCGATCTCAACAATTAACTCAAATGAAGGACCGGCTCTTGGGGCAGCAATACTGGCAGGAGTAGGAGCCGGAATATACAGTAATGTACCTGAAGCATGTGAGGCTATCATCAAGTTAACTAACACTCAGGAACCCATAGAAGAAAATGTTCGTGTATATAATCAATATTATGAAGTTTATGCTGAACTATATCAAGCATTGAAAGCAAGTTTTAGAAAAGTGGCCATGATAAATGAAACCAAATAAACGTGAGCTTAATGATAGCTCACGTTTTTAGAATCAATTCTTTTAAACTTGTATGATTTTTGATATATTTTCAGTTGTATAAATTTAAATGAAACAAAACAAATAGAGAGGGTTTTGCTATGAGTAACAACTCTATTCGGGTCATGGTCATTGACGATGACAGCAATATTGGGAATCTGATAAAATTATACATGGAGAAAGAAGGATACACTGTAGAGCTCTTTGAAGACGGTTATTCCGGTTTTCAATCATTTAAAAACAATCCTCCCAATATTGTGCTTTTGGATATTATGCTGCCCAGGATGGATGGCTGGGAAGTTTGCAGGGAAATTCGTAAAATCAGCGATATACCGATCATCATGCTGACAGCAAAGGGAGAAACCTTTGATAAAGTGCTCGGTTTAGAGTTGGGGGCAGATGATTATATTGTGAAGCCTTTCGATCCGAAAGAGCTGGTGGCAAGGGTAAAAGCGGTTTTAAGAAGAACCAAACAATCTAAAACGGCAGAAGAAGAGATTTCCTATCCTAATATTACTATTAATCTTTCCAATTATACCGTTACATATTATGGCAAGGAGGTTGAAGTACCACCAAAGGAGTTAGAGCTTTTATATTTCCTGGCGACCCATCCAAATAAAGTTTTTACAAGGGAACAGTTACTTGAACAGGTATGGGGCTTTGATTTTTACGGGGATTCCAGAACTGTAGATGTGCATATCAAAAGACTGAGGGAGAAGTTCTCATCGGAAAATGAGCAATGGCAGATTAAGACTGTGTGGGGAGTGGGCTATAAATTTGAGGTGAAATAAATGTTTCGTACTCTATTTTCCAGGCTGATGGTGACCTATTTCATCATCATCTTAGTAACATTGACTATATTAAGTCTGCTTCTATCAACTTATTTTAAGGATTATATTTTTAACAGCAGAAAAGAAGAGCTCATTCGTGAAGGGAAAGAGTTAAGTCCTTATATTAGTTTATATGCCATGGGATTAATGGATGAGAACTCCCTATACAGCATTTTTCAAAGTATCGATCGTTACAAGAATACAACGATTTGGGTAACCGATTTATTTGGGAATATATGGATTCCCTACTCATCTACAGGCGAAAATGAAAAATGGAAAGAACAAAAAATTAACGCAGAAGAATTTGTTCAAGTTTTAAAAGGAAATATCATAACCAAAATCGGTAGATTTGGCGAGCGTTTTCCAGTGCCTGTTTTAACCGTAGGTGTTCCTCTCGTCATAAGAGATCGAATCAGAGGAGCAATTCTATTGCATTCACCGGTAGAAGAAATTAACACTGCATTATATGAAATATATCGAAATATCTGGTTAGCAGCTTTTATTTCAGCCTCCTTATCAGTAATCCTGCTTTATTGGATATCCAGAAGAATTTCACAGCCATTGACTCAAATGAATGAAATATCAAAAGAATTTTCAAGAGGGGATTTTAGAAGAAGGGTAAAGGTAACCAACCGCGATGAGATTGGACAATTGTCAGCTAATTTTAATTTTATGGCAGATTCATTGGAAAAGCTGGAAGAAATGCGAACAAGATTTGTGGCAAATGTTTCCCACGAGTTGCGCTCTCCCTTAACATCGATTCAAGGCTATATACAAGGTGTTCTTGACGGCACGATTTCTGCGGAAGAACAGCAAAAATACTTGAGTGTAGCCTTAAGCGAAAGTCAACGCTTAAGCAAGTTAATCAATGAACTCTTGGACCTGTCATGGATAGAATCAGGTGAGTTCCCTCTCAATAGGTCTGTATTCGATGTAAATGAACAAATCCTTAGAATACTTGTTGCTCACGAGGAAAAAATTGAAAAGAAAAGCATGGACGTTAATATCGATTTTGAAAATCAGCACTGCTGGGTAGAGGCAGATCCGGATCGAATTCAGCAAGTGATTATCAACCTGGTGGACAATGCAATTAAATTCAATAAAGAAAGCGGTACAATTCATGTCAAAACCTGGAGAGAAAAAAATACTATTTTCATTAGAATTCAAGATGAAGGCATTGGCATCCCCAAAGAAGATATTGATCATATATGGGAAAGATTCTACCAGGTAGACAAAACCAGAAGCCCAAAGCGGCAGGGAAGCGGATTGGGCTTGTCCATTGTGAAAAAAATTATTGAGCAGCATAACCAGAAGATATGGGTAGAAAGTAAATTGGGTGAAGGCACTTCTTTTACTTTTTCCTTGAAGGCCGCTGAGCACCCGGGAAAAAATACTCATAATTAGAAAATCGTTTACATATTATTAATATTTTATTCAAAATGATGGGTTATAATGAAATCAAAAGTTGAGGAGGTGGATGGAATGAGAGACTTCTATGAATTTGATGAACATAATCATAAATCCGGTTTTGGTGCATTTAAGGTTGTACTCTTTGCATTGGTTTTTACCTTAATCGGTGCAACATTAATGTATTACTTAACACCTTATATTAATAAAAATGAAATCGCCATGGGTATTGAAAAAGACAATGGGGAATCAAAGCCTTCTATTATTCAAAATGAGCAAAATAATCAAAAGCAAAATGAAAGCACAACCAGCTTGTTAAGTGCAGAGGGAGATCTGTTTATTTCTTCAGAGAATCCGGTGGTGGAGATTGCAGAAAAAGTTG
>Ga0134092_1000595_pt1 | contig 36214 bp, 25 predicted proteins | sample 3_6taG_FD_94454 | JGI IMG/M metagenome (GOLD analysis project Ga0134092, IMG submission 94454) | Switchgrass degrading microbial communities from high solid loading bioreactors in New Hampshire, USA - 3_6_20_6_A3 metaG | ecosystem: Engineered > Bioreactor > Semi-continuous > Anaerobic >... | reverse complement strand
CCCATAAGGCTTAAGAGGTACCGGAGCATCCGGATGTGATCCTCCATGGCATGGTTCCATCGAAAGCCCAGCCACAGGACCTTTCCCCCATCAAAGCTCTTTTCCCATCCCAGTTCCGCACCTGAGCGCTCTTCCCAGGCGAAAACCCTGGCTCCGGCAGGCTTTTTAACGCTTCTAAAAATGCTGCCGTTCATAAAGATATTGTGAATATTCCCTACATTGACGACAGGGGCATACCGGGTGCAAGGCTCTACGGCCGCTCCCTCCAGAAAATCCCTTAAAATTGTGCAGGGGTTGAAGTTCTCATCCATATAGGGGATCACAGGACATAAAAGCAGCTTGCCGCCCTTTTGGACAAACTGCACCAGCCTTCTTTGAATGTCCTCTGCCATGCATACCGAAGTAGCAATGAGGAGGGGCTTATCCAGCGCCAGCAGGCTGTCCTTTGAAAGATCCGCGAGATTTACGGAGTACTGGGCGCACAGGGCCGTGATCATCATTCCCAGGCGCATGAACTCCCAGGCCTGGGTATTGGTGAATTCAAAGCCTCCGCTGTTTCCAAAATAGCTGTAGCTCCTGCTCTGTTCCCAGTCAAGGCCGATATAAAAATCGGCCACCCGGTCCGCCCGGGCCAGCCAGGCATTCTCCTTTAAGAAAGCCCCGAAATTCTTTTGAACATCATAGGTTGGCCGGATGCTTCCGTCGGCACCGATGGATGCCCCATAGTCGTAGATGTCGCCGGTTGAGCCCTGGCCAAAGGGATTCGGTCCGCCAGTGAAGATATAATAGTTCAGTCCCTTCATTCCAAAGGCCACATTTGTCATATAGCAGCAGGCCAGGTCCTCCGGCAGGATCGGCGGCCATTCGGACAGGCTGCCCCCCGGCAATTCAAAAATGGTGGCCGGATACCCCATAAGCCTCAGCATTTCATTGGAATAAAAGATCCTGCTGGCATATTGGGGGGTGGGATTGTTCTGGGGCCAACTAAGGCCCAGGGTATAGTAGTGATCGGACCCCAGCATAAAGCCTTCCCCAAGCTTGTCCCTAACTTCCAGGAACTGGGCGTTGGAGTCGGGATTGGGCGAATTGTGGACCACATCACAGTCGATCCCTGCCTGGCGCATCCAGTCGGTCAGGATACGGGCATATTCGCCGATGGTGCCAAAGTAAAAATCCTGGTAATCCTTTGCGCGCCTTTTGTCTTCCGGCGTTGCAGGGGATCCGGCAAAGGGGCGGACATCGGTAAAATCGCCGTACTCCGTGCCATAGGCCTTATTTAAAGCCTCGATCGTTTCATACCGATTCCTCAGAAACTCCACATAGCGCCCGCCTGCCTTTCCGATTCCCATGGCCTCCGGGTTATAGTCCCATCCTCCGTGCCATTGATGGATCCCCATAAGCTCATTGTCAAACTGAACAAAGGCCACAGGGCCGCCCCTGGACAAGGTGTACTTTGCCAGGATGGGGCAGACGGCGTCATACCATTTCTTTGCCTTTTCCAGGAACAGGGGATGCAAATAGGATATGGAAGATACCCGGAAGGCCCGGCCATGGACATCTCGAGCCCGAATCTCCGGATAGTTTTCACACAGCCATCCCGGCAGGCCGTCATAGCGGAGCTCTGAATACTGGTACGGCCCCGGACGGGCTATCACAAACAGATCCATTTCCCTGCACAGCTGCAAAAAGCCTTCCAAATCCCTCTCCGGTACATCGCCGAAGCGGATGTCCCCCTCCACCGGCTCGTGGATAAGCCATGGAATATAGGTGGCGACGCAGTTTCCCCCTGCCTCCTTTAAAAGCTTCAGCCTCCTTTCCCAATCCTTTTTGGGCACCCGGAAATAGTGAAACTCCCCGGAAACCAGAAAGACTGGCTCTCCGTTTATGTAATAGCTTTTAAAGTCCCAGCTTATTTTTTTCATGCTCCTCCTCCTTTTTATTTTATCATTTCCTTCATTATAGCATACATTATAGCATAAAGAAACCTTGGCGAAAGGCTTTCCGCCAAGGTTTCTGATTAGAGCTTATTGAGATATTGAAGCTCCCAAGGCATCCTCGATTAAAGCCTGAGCCTGGGCTGCCATTTCTTCATATCTTACAGTAGGAGTCTTTTCACCGGAGATGATGGGAGATGCATATCCCCACATGATGTTCTGCAGCTCGGTGAAGCCTCTCAAAGCGTTAAGCCTGATGCGGCCCTCCAACATCATGGTGATGGTCTCATCTACCGTTTCCTTATCCCGGGCTCTGTTGTAGTGATCTTCCTTCCAGGCCTCCGGATCCTCACCTTCATAAGGATCTGTCATAGCATCATAGACAATGGCTACTTCTTCGGGCTTCTTTAATGCGGACGGGAAAACGATAAAGTTGTTCTCACCGGCTTCAGCAATATAGTCTTTTGCCTTCGGGCCCATGGGGAAGAAGACGAATCCATAGTCATCCGCCATTCCCTCTCTGTATCGGTCGGTAATCCACCACTGATAGCAAAGCATGGCGTATTTGCCGTCCTGGAACTGCTGCATTGGGTAATCCCATGCAGAACCTGCCGGAGGAACTTCATAAACCTTGTGGAGGAATACAAAGTCCTGGAAAGCCTGAAGGGCTTCTATGGCATTGGGATCTCCCAGTGCAAACCTGGGAATTTCGCCGCTGGTATCGATTACATAGGCATCATTGGAGAATACAAAGGACCACTCCGTCTGGCTGCCTCCCAGGCCCCATTGATCGATGATGCCGTCGCCGTCTAGATCCTTTGTAGCCTTCTTGGCGATCTCCAGCATCTTGTCCCATGTCCATTGATAATTTCTCTGAAGTTCATAGAGATTCGGGAGCCCTTCTCTGTCAAAGATGGTCTTGTTCCAGAATATACCCGCTCTTGGGAAGAACTTGCCGGGATAAGCCCCGTAAACTTTGCCGTTAAAGGTTGTTGAATCCCTTGTGATAGGATCCCATTTCTCCTCAGTGAAATCAAAGGCTTCAAAATCGCTGAGGGGCAGGCAGAATCCGTTCATATAAAGTCCCGGATAGAAATTGAAATTGGCCATGTACACAATATCCGCCATCGGGTCTCCTGCCAGGTTGGAAGAGACATACTGCTCCAGATACACATCGGAGGGAATATTCAAATATTCCAGGGTAAAGTTATACTTTTGCTCCAGTTCAGCAACCCTCTCCAAAAATCTGTCGGCACCCTCGGAAGATCCTTCCTGAGGCTTCGGATCCCACCAGGCTGAATACTTGATGACCCGGCCGCCAAAGTCATAGACCGGTTCCTCTTCTGCTGGCTCCTCTTCCTCCTGCTGCTCCTGGGAATCTCCTTGGGAAGGAGCCTCTTTGTCCGTCTGATCCTCCTGGCCGTTTTCTTTCTGGGCACTGCCACATCCCACTGCCATGAGCAGCATCATAATGGCCAGAAAGACAGCCAAATATTTGACGAAGCTTTTCACAAATAGACCTCCTCTTTATGATTATTTAGCTTTGCAGCTAAAACTGAATCATCTCAATAAAGAATTAAACCGCCTTAAAAGATCAACAGAGGCTTCTTCATCAAAAGCTGCTAACAGGTCGCAGCCCATATATCGTCCAAAGAACCGGACAGCAAACAAACGGCAGAAAGCATCATGAAGTAAAGATATGTATTGCAAGGAATCTTAGATATCCGGTAGTAGATCGTAGACTTCGTTGAGTGCGGCGTGAAGTGCTGAGTAAAAGGCTTGGAATTTTTCATTGATAAAGGTCGAAACATCATACCTTTATAGTTAAGATGATATCATAGAAACGAGCGAAACTCAATAAGAAAAATCTCAACAAAGAAAAATAATCTTGCAACAAAGAAAAATCAAAGCCCCATGCCGGCCATCTTCCCCATTCGCCGTATAAAAAACCCCCGGTATCCATGCCGGGGGTCTTAGCCTTATAAAAAAAATAAAGCTCCGGTTTTGCAAAAATGCAAAACCGGAATAAAAAATAGGGGGTACTATTAGTCAGTATTGAAGGATAGCTAGTGCTTTCGCTGGAGCTGCATCCACTGAATGAATAGAACGATGAATCGCTGTACAAACAGTAGTCCGTTTCGTGTATCGATTGTTTCCTGACTATTGGTTCATGCGGTGGAAATACGGTGCTGTGTCAAATGGTTTTTTCGGTATTACATCCAATGGTTTTTCAAATCGCCCAGAAATAAGTATAACTGATTTTTTTAATAGTACCTTTTACGGTTTTTATTGTAGCAGGAACGATCATTGAAAACAATGTCGATACTTTAGAAATCGACTCTTTCAATTAAAGGTCATGGCCCTGTTTGCCGGACCTGGTCTGGGTTCTGTAGTCTGCCGGGCTGATGCCTTTGATTTTTTTAAAGGCCTTGTAAAAGTTGCCCGGGGCCTTGTATCCCACCCTTTCGGCCACTTCATAGACGTTGAGATTGCTGCCCGCCAAAAGGCGACAGGCCTCTTCCACCCTTTTGTTCACCAGATATTCATTGAAGGAAACACCGGTTTCATTCTTAAAAACCTGGCCCAAATAGACCGGGTTCATATACACGATTTTGGCCATTTCCTTCAGGCTGATATCTTCCATATAATGCTCTTCGATATACTCCAAAAGCTCTTCCGATACCTTTCTGGGCCTGCTCTCCCGCAGGGATGCGATATAGCGGTTGGCCTGCAGGCAAAGATCGCAAAGCCAGTTTTTAATCTCATCCAGGGTTTCCTTCCCTTTCATCTCATTGATGAGGTTTAAGTTCCCCTTGGCTATTTCGGACCAGTCCCCTTCCAGCTTTTTCACGATCCTGCCGATGCCGGCCAGAATGTCAATGGCTGCTGCATGGACAATCACCGGTGTGGCCTTTGTCTGCCTGAGTATGTCAAACAATCCATCGATCTCCCTTTTGACGATTTTCTCATCATATTTTTCCACTGCCTCCAAAATGGTATCGTGATTCCATTCGCTGATGGAGGCCCAGGGACTGTCCAGCAGGCCCTTTCCCAGATCCCTGTAGTCGATAATCCGGTCTTTGCCAAATAAAAACTTATACTCCAGGGCTTCTTTGGCCATGGTATAATTTTGTTTGATCGAATGCAGGTTGCCCTCATCTCCGCCCAAACCGATGGTAAGGGTCATCTCCCCCGTTTTTCTTGCAAGCTCTATCAAATCCTGTACCAGACTCTTAAGACGGGCCTGGCCCCTTTGAGGCATTATGCATAGAACCACATGCCGTCCTTCTCCCTCATCTGCCAAAACGATCTCCCCGTAATCCTTTTTGATGTCCTCTATGAGCTTTAAAAGCAGGTCTTTTTTCAACTGGATTTCATCCAGCCTATCTTCAATAAACAGCTCGTCCATGTCATCGATATCCAGCATGAAAAGGCCCAGTTTGCAGCCAAAAAGGTCCATGCCCAGCCCTTGAGCCCTGTCGATCATATGCTGATCTATCGTTCGCTGGTGCAGCACTTCCAGGAGCCATTTCCCCCGAAGAACTTGCATGCTTTCCTGTAGCTGATGGTGCAAAGTCCTGGTGCTTGATATTTCCTCCCGGATCTTCTCCAGGACCTGGAGCAGTTTGTCTTTCTCAATGGGTTTTAGCAGGTAATGCTTCACCCCGTATTTCATCGCTTCCTGGGCATATTCGAAATCATTATAGCCGCTCAGTATCGCAGCCTGAAGGAAAGGATTTTCCTCCTTCGCCTTTTGAATGAGCTCCAGGCCGTTGATGACAGGCATTCGGATATCCGTTATGACCAGATCGGGATTTCGTTTTTTCACAAGCTCCAGACCCTCTTCCCCGTCACAGGCTTCGCCCACCAGGCAAAAGCCGACTTGCTCCCAGTCAATGATGGTTTTTAACCTCTTCCGGACCATCGGTTCATCATCGACAATAAGCACACGGAACATAACGCTCACCTCTTTTACAAAGGAATGATAATCTGAACCGTCGTTCCTTCTCCCTGCAGGCTGTCAATCCGCAGTTTCCCCCTGCCCCCGTAATACAGCATGATCCGATCATGGACATTTTTAAGGCCGATGCGTTTTCCCGTTGTGTTGATGGTTTTTTCGTGAAGGGATGCGCGAATCCTGTCAAGCTCCTCAGGGCTGAAGCCCACTCCGTCGTCCTGTATGGTAAGATGCAGGCTGTCGTCAATCCTTCGGCCCTCTATCCTTACCGTTCCGTCCCCCTTCTTCATGGCCACCCCATGGACCACGGCATTTTCTACAATTGGCTGGATCATCAGTTTGGGAATCCTGACATCCATGAGATCCTGTGGAATGTCAATAGACCAGTTTAATTTATCCTGCATCCTGAACTTTTGAATGGTAAGATACTCCAGGACAAAATTCAACTCTTCCTGAAGGGGGACATATTCATCCTTCCACTGAATATTCCGCCTGAAGCTTTTTGCCAGAAGCTGAATAATATGCCCCGTCTCCTTGTTGTTCTCCTCCAAACCCATCAAAATGGCTTCCAGGGTATTAAAAAGGAAATGGGGATTGATTTGACTCTGGAGTGCATACAGTTCCGCTTCCCTTCTTTTAATCTCCATATCCTTTTTCTGCATCTCCATCTGGTATACCTGGTTGACCAGCTCATTCAGCTTGTCTACCATGGTGTTAAAGCTGGCCTGGAGCTGGCCGATTTCGTCATCTCCGCTAACCGGTACCCGGGTGTTGAAATCACCCTCCTGGACCCGTTTCATCTTGGTGGACAGCAGGCGGATGCGCCTGCCTATTCCTTCGGAAAATACGACGGACATAACCCCTGCAAAGATGAGGACTGCCAGAAAGGCTGCCAGCTCGTATTGGATCGACTGATAAACATCCCTTGAGATTCTCCTGACCGGAAACGTTTTTACCAATGTCCACTCTCCGGGAGAAAAGGCCGATAATTTGATTTTGGTCGTGATGACCTTTAAGCGTTCGCCGTCTCCAAGGCCGTCCCTGGCCCCCGGTTCTTCCGAAAAAATGGCATCCTTGAAGGGCAAGTCCGCTACGTTCCGGGCAATTGCCTCTTCTTTTGTGGAAGCCATAACGGTGCCGTCCGGCGCAATGATATAGAGTTCATTTCCGTCCAGTTCGCCTTCCATAAAACCTTGGAATTTTGAACCAAGGATGCGCATGACCAGCATGCCCTCATCCGGATTAACGGAGCTTAAGCGCCTGTAAAGCAACCAGTCATAGGGCCTGTTTACCTGCCCCTCATTCAATTCCCAGACAATAAGTCCGCCGGCCTCCATGGCTTTTTGATACATCCGCCACTGGGGCATATCTTCCTTCAGATGAACGATGTCTATCCCGTTTTCCTGAATCGTTTCGTTTTCAGTATAGACGGTGATGGATACGACCTCAGACCGCCGCAGTTTATAGCCGGAGAAAAGAGGAAATATCAGGTTATAATATTCTCGTAGACTTTCCTCAGGGTCCGAATGTTCCTTCATAAAATACATTGCGATCTGGTTATTGAAAAAAATTTGCTGGGAAATATCCACATAGGATGAAAGGAGGTTTTCTATATTGCCCTTAAGCTGGATAAGGGCCCTCTCCTCTGCCTCCACCTTCTGCTGGGTGATGTAGGAACTGATTCGGTCCAGCGAATACATTCCCATGAATATGATGGGGATAATTACAATAACCATATAGGAGAGGAGCAGCTTCACCTTTAGAGTCTTTACCCCCGGTATGAACCCCTTTATTCGCTTTAAAAATCCCTTTATCATAATAACCCAGCTCCTCGCGCCTCGTTCCTTCCTCTAGTATACCACAGGAGTTTTTCAAGGAAAACAGTCTGCTGCCAGGCCGGCCATGTCCTGAGCTGGAATTTATAACAGCATTGACAGATATCGACATTTTGTGTATAATCATTCCCATACACTCAAGGGGTTTGCATAGCTATGCAGTTCCCCATTCATATCAAAGGATCGGATGAAGACCAGGGGAGAGGATTTTTTAATCCACCGAAGGAGTAATACTCTCAGGTGCGCCGTATAGGCTGCAGGACCGTGGTTGGACGAACCTCTGGAGAGACCTTGTAAAGGCGCCGAAGGGGCAAGGGAATCCCTTAACAGGATCCAAATCTCTCAGGCAAAAGGACAGAGGAACAATGGGCAATATTTTAAGGCTATGCTTTTTGTTGTTCTGCAAATTCCGGGGGTCAAATTCTATGGATTTGACCTTTTTTTATGCTCAAAACAAGGTCCATAGGGCGTAGGCTGAAAATCTATTATGAAGAAAAAGGGAGGAAAAAATGTGGAATCAATCATGTCGTTTCTTGAAAAGCTAAACAGCTTTATATGGGGCATTCCTATGCTAGTACTGGTTATGGGTACAGGACTTCTGCTGACAATCCGCCTGAAATTCCTGCAGGTTAAGCATCTGCCCAGGGCTTTAAAGTACATCTTCAAAGAAGAAAGCGATGCAATGGGCGATGTATCCAGCTTTGGCGCGCTCTGTACGGCACTGGCTGCCACCATTGGTACCGGCAATATCGTCGGCGTTGCTGCCGCCATCATGATTGGCGGACCGGGAGCGCTTTTCTGGATGTGGGTCGCTGCGCTTTTAGGCATGGCTACAAAATATGCGGAGGGTCTTCTGGCCGTGAAGTACAGGCAGGTTGATGAAAAGGGTGAATTCCTGGGAGGACCTTTCTACTATATCGAAAAGGGTTTAGGTCCAAAATTCAAATGGCTCGCCTCCCTCTTTGCCTTCTTTGGCGCCTGTGCCGGATTCATGGGAATCGGCACCATGGTTCAGGTCAATGCGATTTCCGGAGCGATAAACGGAGTTTTCGGCAGGAATATTGTCCTCTTTAGCCTGATGGGGAAGGATATTACCGTGACCATTGCCCTGACAGCCGTTATTGTAACCTTTTTGAGCGGACTGGTTATTATAGGCGGGATCAAGCGTATTGCAGAGGTTGCAGAAAGAATCGTCCCCTTTATGGCGGTCTTTTACGTCATTGGCGGATTGATCATCTTGGGTTGCAATATAAAGGCCATACCCGGGGCCTTTGCCATGATCTTTAAGGGAGCCTTCACCACAACAGGGGCCGTTGGAGGTTTTGCAGGGGCCACTGTGATGCTTGCCATGCAAAAGGGGGTAGCCCGCGGAATCTTTTCCAATGAAGCCGGGCTGGGCAGTGCTCCCATTGCGGCCGCTGCTGCCAAAACCAACTGGCCTGCACGCCAGGGCCTGGTTTCCATGACAGGTGTTTTCATTGATACCATCATCATCTGCACCATGACCGGCCTCGTTCTGATTACAACCGGCATCTGGAACCGGGGCGGAATTCCCGATTCTCTCATCACCACCACGGCCTTTGAATCGGTACTTCCCAATATCGGCAAATATATCGTAAGCATTGGACTGACCTTCTTCGCCTTCACCACCATCCTGGGCTGGGATTATTACAGTGAAAGGTGCGCTGCCTACCTCTTCGGTGTGAAGGTCATTCCCCTTTATCGAATCGTCTATGTGGCAACGGTTTATATCGGCCCATTTTTGACCCTGGAACTTATCTGGCTTTTGGCCGATATCTTCAACGGGGCCATGGCTTTCCCCAACCTCATTGCCCTGGCGGCCTTAAGTGGTGTGGTTGTTTCTGAAACTAAAAAATTCTTTGACCATATACATCAGGTGGAATCAGCTGCTTCTGAAAAATCAAATAAATAGATCAAAAAAGGGCCTGGCGATATTGCCGGCCTTTTCTTTATTTGCTTTTTTTGACTTTCCTTGACTTTTGCAGGAGAATGTGTTATATTGGATATACTAAAAGCAACAACACGGAAAGGAGCTAAAGTACATGTTTTATCCATATTTTTATTTTGATCCGACCATGATCCTATTGATTCCCGCTATCCTGCTGGCCTTGTACGCCCAGGCAAAGGTCCAGGGAACTTTCCGCCGCTACTCCCGGATTGCGGCCAGAAGCGGCCTTACCGGAGCCCAGGTAGCAAGGGAACTTTTAAAGAATAACCGCATCTATGATGTATCCGTTGAACTTACCCAAGGGATGCTATCCGATCACTACGATCCCAGGCGCAGGGTCCTTCGCCTGTCCCCTGAGGTTTATCACTCCAACTCCCTGGCAGCCCTGGGTGTTGCTGCCCATGAAGTAGGCCATGTACTGCAGCATGAAACCGGATATGGATTCTTTCAATTAAGAAGCGCCATTATCCCGATTACGAATATCGGCTCCCAGCTCTCCTTTCCTTTTCTGCTGGCCGGCCTGCTCCTGGGGATCGAGCCCTTAGTCTATATCGGAGTCCTTGGCTTCAGCCTGGCCGTCCTGTTTCAGCTTGTAACCCTCCCCGTGGAGTACAACGCCAGCGGCCGTGCTATAGAGGCCTTGGAGCTGGGCGGCTATTTGGGCCGGGATGAAGTGGGCTCGGCAAAGAAGGTCCTAAGCGCAGCGGCCCTGACCTATGTGGCAGCCACCATCATGGCAGCCCTGCAGCTTGTCCGTCTCCTTCTCATATCCGGCCTTTTGGGCGGGCGGCGCAGAGACTAAAATCTCACTCACAAAAGGGGCTGTCCCGCTGAGACGGCAGTTTCATTGTTCTCCAGTTCGGATAATCTCTCAAAAGCAAAAAACCGGCGAGGGTTAAAGTACGAAAAAAACTTTCGCCGGTTTTTTATGATTTTGGATAAAAGAAGGAGTGGGCACCCCGCATAAAGCAGTTTGCGACACTCCCTTTTATTTACCGAAATTCCCTGGGATGCCGCCGTTTTAACTCCTCAACGGCGTACTCCCTTCCTGTTTTCTTCAGATACTCCACGTAAGCTTTGAGCTGGCCTCTGGCATGCAGGGGCCCTCCTTCCTTGATGACGGTCCACAGGGGATCCACATCATAGTCCATGGAGCCCATCATGTCATCGTGCCACTGGTTGAGGTAATACACGGCCTGCTTGCAAAGATCCGGGTGCTCCTTGGCTACATCCTTCTGCTCATGGGGGTCATTTGCCAGATCAAAGAGCATCTCCCGGGGAAAGAGGTGATAGCCGTCATGATAGGTACGCATGTATATCCAGTGATCAAAGATCACGCTGCGCTGGCACACATGGGCGCACTGGCTTACCACCAGATATTCCCTGCCGCAGTCTTTTCCCTCTGAAACGGCAGGCCAGTAGCTTTGTCCGTCCCAAAGGGGATTGATGGGCTTTTGGAAGGCCTCGGCCAGGGTCGGAAGCAGATCCAAATTATAATGGAGCCCCTTATCCACATGGCCTGCCCTGCAGCCCGGCCAGCGGATGATCATGGGGATCCTGCAGGTGCTGTGATCCGCTGTCCCGTGCTCTCCGTAGATTCCCAGCTCTCCCATGGCCTCTCCGTGATCGGCGCTGATGATAATCACCATATCCTCCAGTATGCCCTGCTTTTCCAAAGCGTCAAAAAGCATGCCTATATGGGTATCCATATATCGAATGCCGCAGTCATAGCCGTCGATCAGTTTCTTTAAATCATCCATACTTTTCAGTTCCCCGGGATACCTGGGGTACCTGGGATTGGTGCTGTTGTCATACATGGCAAGCTCCCTGGGCTTGTGGGGGCCTACCAGCCGGCGGTGCTCGTCCAGCATCTCCTGGCTGTACCAATCAGGCAGGGGATCCTTTTCAAAGGGGTTGCCGAACTCTTCGGGCGCCCGGTAAGGGGTATGGGGATCCCAGTAATTGACATGCAGGAACCAGTTGTCCTCGCCCTTGTTGTTTTCAATCCATTTGAGCACCGTAGGGGTGATTTCCTCGGCCGACTCCATTCCGTTTTTTCCGGTATTGTACATTTCGTTAAAGCCGGCATAGAAGGTCCAGGAGCTGTGCCGCTCCGCAAAGGGGCTTATAGATACCGTCCTGAAGCCCGCCGAGCGCAAAAGCCCCGGCAGGCTTGTTCGAAGCAGCGTGCTTGCAAAGCCCCTTCTTTCTCCCTCCAGCCGCATATCCGCAGCGGTCCCGCCATGGCCCACCACTCCGGTATGGATGCCAAAGCGGCCGGTCATTAAGGCGGTGCGGGAAGGGAGACAGGGAGCGTCGGAGCAGTAATATCGTTCAAAGCGCACTCCCTGGGCTGCTATTTTATCGATATTGGGGGAAGTATTCCTGTGGTAGCCGTAACAGCCCAGATGGTCAGGGCGCAGGGTATCCAAATCCAAATATAAAATTCTCATGTTCAGCCCTCCTGTATCACCTGGCCTTGCATTTCTCAGGTTCTTGAAATGAAAGCAAGCCCGCAGGCAGACATCGTGGACAATTGCCTTCGCTTTACAGGTTCTATTTCACAATCACCCTCAAATAAACCTTCTTCCCTTTTCGGATCATGAGGGAGCCGTTCTCGTCCAGATCATCCCGGGATACAGCGTAGTCGATATCGGAAACCCGCTCTCCGTTGACGGAGATCCCGCCCTGGCTTACAAGCCGGCGCCCCTCCCCTCTGGACGGGGTGAGCCCTACTGCCATTAACAGATCCAGTATATTGGCGCATTTGGCGAATTCCTCTGGGCTAAGCTCCACGCTTGGAATGCCGGCTGCATCTCCTCCGCCTCCGAATAAAGCTTCGGCCGCCTTTTGAGCCTTAATGGCCTCTTCTTCCCCGTGAACGATCTTGGTCACTTCAAAGGCCAAAACCTTCTTTGCCTCGTTGATTTCCTGGTCCTTGAGGCTCCCCAGCCGGTTCACTTCATCCATGGGCAGGAAGGTAAGGAGGGCCAGGCACTTCTTCACATCGGCATCATCCACGTTTCTCCAGTACTGATAAAAATCATAGGGACTGGTCTTATTCGGGTCGAGCCATACGGCTCCCGCCTGGGTCTTGCCCATTTTCTTACCATCGCTGGTGGTCAAAAGGGTAAAGGTCATTCCATAGGCCGGGGCGGATTCTATTCTTCGGATCAGCTCCACTCCGCTGATGATGTTGGACCACTGATCGTCGCCGCCCAGCTGCATCTTGCAGTTGTATTCCTGATAGAGCCGGAGAAAGTCATAGCTCTGCATCAGCATGTAGTTAAACTCCAGAAAGGATAAGCCCCGCTCTAATCTGCTCTTGAAGCACTCGGCCGTAAGCATTCGGTTTACAGAGAAATGCACGCCGATCTCCCTTAAGAACTCTACATAATTCAAATCCAGGAGCCAATCGCTGTTGTCCACCATGATGGCCTTCCCTTCTGAAAAGTCCAGGAATCTTGACAGCTGCTTCTTGAAGGCCTGGGCATTTTGGTTGATGGTTTCCCTGGTCATCATTTTCCTCATATCGGTTCTGCCGGAGGGATCTCCCACCATGGCCGTTCCGCCGCCCACCAGGGCAATTGGGCGATGGCCTGCCCTCTGCATATGGGCCATCGCCATGATCTGAATGAAATGCCCCACATGCAGGCTGTCGGACGTCGGATCAAATCCGATATAAAAGGTGACGGGCTCTTTTCCGAGTAGCTCCCTGATCTCTTCTTCGTGGGTCGTCTGGGCGATATATCCCCTTTCCTTTAATACATCAAAAACATTGTCCATTGATAACTCCTCCAAATCTGTCTAATCCTGTTATGCAATATCCGCTGCACTGCGCAGCTTCAAGCTCTTTTTGAAATCAGCAAAGGTCAGATCCTTCGACAGGCTGCTCTTCTCTACGATAACCGTTTTCCCTTCTCCTGCCGACAGATCAAAGTAATTGTCGCTGAATCTGCAGTCTGCATCCACAAGGTCCAGCTCCACATATTTTGCATAGGCTTTGGAGCGAACCAGAATCACAAAGCGGTCTTCCTCCTCCCGCACATCAGCTTCAAGCTCAGGAGGAATGAATGCAAAGTGCTTGGCAGGAACAAACAAGAGGGTTCCGGAGCTGACCACGGTATTGTCTATCAGCAAAGCGTATTCCAGATAGGTTTCCCTTTTGCTCTTCTTGTCCTTGAGTACATCGCCAAAATCCAGCTCCTGGCACAGGACTGCGCTCAAAGGCCCAACCTCAACGGAAACAGAGCCTTCCCTTATAACCTGGGAGTCGTTCTTCCTCAGCTTCCAGACCACCTCACCCTTCACTTTTGCCATGGTTTCGTTGGTCACATGGAGCTCAGCCCGGGTACCCTCCTCATGAACGGAGAGCAGAACCGGTGCATAGAACCTCTTGGCAAAGTAGTGGAGGGCCTTCCATCTGCCAAAATAATCGATGCTGGCCCAGGAGGCCACCGGCCAGGAATCATTGAGCTGCCAGTAGATGGAGCCCATGCACCTGCCCCTGTTCCTTCTCCAGTGCTCAACCCCGTATTTGATGGCTTCTGCCTGGAGAAGCTGGGAGGCATACAGGAGGGAATCAAAATCCTTGGGATATTTGAAATTCTCGGAAAGGTAGAAAAGAATCTTTCCGTTGGCGCCGAAGTTCTTCTGATGGTTCTCCATGACATAGGAGAAGATGTTTCGATCCTCCGGCAGGGTAAAGCTTTCAACCGTTTTCAGGCAGGGGAAGGACTGAAAACCAAACTCCGAGGCAAAGCGGAAATAGTATTTTCTATAATCGGTAAAGGGCTTGAGCCCGTGCCAGACATCCCAGTAGTGGACATCTCCCCGGTTGGGATCGTTGGGCGCGTCAAAGCCTCCTCCGGAGGAGGGGGAAGCCGGCCAATAGAAGGTGTTGGGATCCACCTCTTTGGCTACCTGGGGCAGCAGGATCTCAAACTGCTTGATGTAATCCGTTCTCAGCTTGGGGGTCTTTGGAAAGCCCCAGGACACCCATCCCATCTCCATTTCGTTGTTCCCACACCAAAGGCCGAGGGAAGCGTGATGCCTGATCCTCTTTATGTTGTCCTCGGCTTCTTTCTTGATATTCTCGGCAAACTCATCGGTCATCTCATAAACGGCGCAGGCAAACATCAGGTCCTGCCAGACAATCAGCCCATACTGATCGCACAGGTCAAAGAAGTAATCATCGGGGTAGATTCCTCCGCCCCATACCCGGATGCAGTTGAAATTGGCTTCTACACAGTCTTTGATCAGCCGTTCGGTCCTCTCAGGATTCATCCTGGGCAGGATGTGGTCTTCGGGTATATAGTCAGCGCCCATGGCAAAGATGGATACGCCGTTGACTTCAAACTCAAAGGATTCTCCCCACTGATCCTTTTCCCTTCTGACCTTCATGGTCCGAAGCCCGATTTTGTAGAAGTCAGAATCCAGAAGCTCTTCACCGGAGGAAATCTGCACCTCCACCTCATATAGGGGCTGATCTCCATAGCCATTGGGCCACCACAGCCTGGGATCCTCGATCAGCATCTCGATGTGGTTGTCACCCTCCCGGGCAGGAACGGTCTTCGTCATCGCGTTTCCGTCAGGATCCGTTACCTTTACGTGAATGTCCAGGGAAGCGGCCTTCCACTGCCGGCATCGCACCCTGACATCCAGGGACACCTTTCCATCCCGGTGATGCTGGGTTATGTACACATCATCGAGGCGGGCTGTGTTGTAGCACCTCAGCTCAATATCCCTCCAGATGCCGGAGTCGGGAAGCTGGATTCCCCAGTCCCACCCAAACATGTAGTGGGCTTTTCGCAGGTGGGGATAGCCGGGAATGGCTTCACTAACGCCCCAAAGGGGGTTTTCCTTGTGCTTTTCCCTCACAAAGTTGAGGGGAGAGGAAAACAGGATATGGATGGTATTCTTCCCCGGGCGAAGCATATCCTTAATATCGAACTCATAGATTCGATGCATGTTGTTCGTCCTGGCAAGAAAATGATCGTTGATTTTGATCTCTGCCAGGGTGTCCAGGCCCTTGCACAAAAGCTTTACCTGATCATAGGACAGGACCCTGGAATCCACCTCAAATTCCCTTTGGTATTCATAATCATAGGATGCAATTTCCTTCGCCTGATCTTCATTCTCCCTATAATAGGGATCTTCAATGATTCCGGCGTTTAACAGGTCATTAAATACAGAACCCGGAACAGTTGCGTCGATCCACTGCTGATCAGTGGTTCTTTTCATTTTCCATTTTCCGTTTAAAGTTAAAGCAAGCATATACTCTCTCCTTTGCTGTTAAATCTATGTCCAAGGCTTTCATACATAGTTTCATTATATGTCCATTTTTCCCAGCGGTCAACAAAAATACACCTACAATAGCTATGAGGGGCTCATTTCACCTATTTTGACATACTCTCTTATTTATAACTGGACAAGTTATATTGTAGGAGTATATCTAAAAATGAACGTTAAAGACAAAAGGCTATCACGAATCCAATGACTCATGACAGCCTCACTGGCGGGGAATTTTTTTAGGTTAATATTACAATTAATCTGCAGAGTAATGAATGATCGAATCATTATATGATGGATGATGAATAACATTTTCATTGATTCTTTTTGAATAACTGGCAGAGCATGCTGTACAAGTATAATCAAATATATGGATTGGTAGTGTATCATTGCATGTCCCGACTTTTAACTTATCGATTAAATTACCCTTTTCATCATAAATATGGAGATAAAGACCATGAGTAGAGTTTTCTTCGCTGATTGTTTCATTCATGCATTCAAAATTATGTTCTGATAATGGACATTTGAAATCCATGGGGGTAACACCAGTAGCAGAAACCGATCCACTAGATACCATTATTAAAAGACAAACTAGGATTAATATCATGCTCAAAATATTTTCTCGTGATTTACCTCCCGGAATTTCATTTCCACAAATGTTATATATTTACAATATACTATACAAATACATAAAATACAACTATTTGCATATATTTTCTACACTGATCTAATGACAATAAGAAAAAAGGTCTTGTTTGAATTGGCGATTTCAAAGGGGAAAATAGGAGATATCACCATTGAGGATACGGAATACAAAGGCGTATTCCTCTTCAATTGGACTGAGGATGACTTATCCTTTGCACAAGAGCTTATCAATGAAATCAGTATCAATCCCATGGGCGGGCAATGACAGCGTTTCCTACACTATTAAAACCCTGACTCTTTTTGGCACATTCTCTGTTTTTTACTCCCCAAAGGCTGCCCATACGATATAACAAAGGCCATGACCGCATGAGCGATCATGGCCTTGTTGTATTATTCCCTATTCATCAAAATTTCCGGTGAGGGCCTCTTCGGTATAGGTGTTTGCCGCATCCCAGAGGAGGTACTCTTCTATCCCGTTTTCCTTCAGGGCCCGGATCTGGGCTCTGACCTCCTTCTCCCCATATGGAATGGCTCCTTTCACCCAGGAGGTGGCCGAAAAATCCTGTATCCAGGGGCGAATGATGGCCGGGGTCTGTATATTTCGATTCCTGGCTACGGAATCCTTGGCGCTGTTGAATACCGTCTCATAGGGATAGGCATCGGGTACCGGCAGCCCATAGGTTCCGTCGGCATAATGGCTGGGATACATCATGGGCGAAATATAGTCCACCACATTGCTGACGGCTTCCCAGTACTGGCCCAGGGCCATATCATCGGCCACAGAGCCCACCAGGCCGTAGACATCGGCTGAGATATACACCTGAAGGGGAGACAGCTGCTCCCGGGCATATTTTAAAAACTCCTGGATCGCCTGGGGTTTGGACATATTCTCCTTATTCCGGTAATCCAGCTTGGCGTCCAGCTTTCCTCCGTTGGATGCGGGGAAGCGCACGTAATCAAATTGGATCTCATTGAACCCAACCGCTGCGGCCTCCTTGGCCACAGCCAGGTTATACTCCCACAGCTGACGGTCATAGGCTGAAACCCAGGCCAGGTTATCGCTGTTGGTGAAGACCTTACCGGTGTCCTTATAGACGATGGCCCGGTCAGGATGGGCCTCTGCATAGATTGGGTCCTTGAAGGAAACGATACGGGCAATGGCATAAATTCCGTTATCCTTCAGCTTTTTCATGAAAGATTGGATATCCTTGACTGTTCTGTAGTTATTGGCCTTCGGTGCATACTTCTTTGCAGCTTCCGTTTCAAAGAGCATATAGCCCTTGTCGTCCTTGACATCGATGACAAAGGTGTTGATCTCGGTTCTCTTGGCCATCTCTATCAATTTGTCCAAGCGGCTGCCGCCGGCGGAATAGATGGTTACATAGATTCCCCTGGCTTTGACCCTGGGGTTATTGGGGTACTCGACCTTCTCAATCGGAGAGTAATCGAGATTCCTCAAAAAGTCCGGTAGCAGTTCGAGCCGGTCTGCCACCGTGTATTCTGCGGCAATCCAGCCGGTCACTTCCTTACCCAAACTGTCATAGGCGATATGGAGCCACTTGGCCGATTTTTCGTCGGTTGCCTCGCCCAGGACCCGAACGGCCGCCCCCTTCATCAAGCTGTCCTTCTTAGCGCTCGATGAGCTGGGCTCCTCCCTGACGTTTAAGCGGCTGGCGCTGATGTAGACCACACTTGAGTCGGGCTGCCGGTTTTCTTCAGGCTGCTCTTCACCAGAGGGCTGCTTTTCCGGATCCTCTTCATTGCCTTTATCGTCCGGTTCCTCCGCCGGAGCCTCTCCCGGCTCTTTTGTTTCATCCTGTTCTTCATTTGGTTCTTCCGTGTTTCCTTCGATCGGTTCTGCAGGGTCGCCGATATCCTCATTTGCTGAAGGTATGTCCAGCCCGGCTGCACAGCCTGCTGCAAATGCCAACAGCAAAATAATTGCTACAAATACTGTTATTTTTTTATGCATAGAACTCTCCCTCACAAAATACATTGTATATACTCTCATATATCCATTATATCTTACAATTCGACAATTTTCATTAAAAATCTTTTTGTAATATTATCCTTCGTCCCCTTCCCTTTTGGGCGGCCTGGGCCCGTAAAATTGGTAATAGTCCACCTTAATCCTTCCGTTGTAAAGCTTCCGCTTTTTATCAGCCCTTCGGCCGAAGAGCCTTTCAAAGCCCTCGTGGGAGGTCAGGATATAAAAGGACCAGGTATCCAGCCTGGAAAAGACCTCCCCCATTTTCCGGTATAAGGCCTCCGCTTCCTTACGCTCGCCCAGCCTCTCCCCGTATGGGGGGTTGCATATGATGCAGCCGTACTTTTTCTTGGACCTAACCTCCGACACCGGCAGGGTTTGAAAAGCCACATAATCCTCCACACCCGCCAGGCGGGCATTCTGCCGGGCCACCTTCAACACTTTCCCGTCGATATCCGAACCCAAAATCCGAAAATCCAGATCCCTGCGCATAAGATCCCGGGCTTCCTCCCTTGCCTGTTTCCAGAGGGCCCCAGGGATGATGGGCCAGCTTTCCGAATCAAAGGTTCTTTTAAGGCCCGGAGCCATGTTCAGGCCGATCATGGCCGCCTCAATGGGAATGGTGCCGCTGCCGCAAAAGGGATCCAAAAGCACCCTTTCGGGATTCCAAAAGCTGAGCTGGACCATGGCCGCTGCCAGGGTTTCCTTCAGGGGAGCCTCGCTGGCCAGTTCCCTGTATCCCCTCTTGTGGAGCCCCGGGCCGCTGGTATCTATGGTCAAGGTGGCTACGTCCTTTAAAAGGGCCACCTCAATCTTGTATCTGGGCCCGTTCTCTTCGAACCAATTCCTCTTATACTTTTGCTTCATCCTCTCTACAATGGCTTTCTTTACGATGGCCTGGCAGTCCGGAACGCTAAAAAGCTTTGATTTGACGGACTTCCCCTGTACCGGAAATTCCGCATTCTCCGGCAGGATCTCTTCCCAGGGCAGGGCCTTGGTCTTTTCAAAAAGCTCCTCAAAGCTGAGGGCAGTAAACTCTCCCATCTTGATCAAAACCCGATCCGCAGAGCGGAGCCATAGGTTGGAACGGCAAATGGCCAGGGCATCTCCCTTAAAGTTCACCCTTGCATTCTCCACCTGCACATCCCCAAAGCCTAAATTCTTCACTTCTCTTCCCACAACGGCTTCCAGGCCAAAAGTGGCTGTGGCGATTAAATCAAATTCCTTCATTCATGTTGCTCCTTTTTTGGTAAATAGCTTATCCCTGCAAAGGCCTGTCATTCATTTTATCCCTTCTTTGCGGGAATGATACTATTATACCATTCTGTTTGACGCATAAAATAGGGTTTTCGTTTCATATTGCCCAAATTCCGTATGCTGCTTGAAAAAGGGGCTTGATTATGATATTCTCAGCTTGAAAAGCATATAAAAAGGAGGGAACATTGATGGATCAATATTTTAAGGACATTCCCAGGATACAATACGAAGGACCCCGGTCCGATAATCCCCTGGCATTTAAATATTACAACCCCGATGAAAAAGTCGGAGACAAAACCATGAAAGAGCACCTGAAGTTCTCCATGGCCTACTGGCATACCTTAACCGGCGGAGGATCCGACCCCTTTGGCGTGGCTACTGCAGTTCGGCCCTGGGACCACTTGAAAGACCCCATGGACCTGGCCAAAGCCAGGGTTGATGCAGCCTTTGAATTCATGCAGAAGCTGGGTCTGGAGTATTTCTGCTTCCATGACAGGGACATCGCCCCCGAAGCTGACAGCCTTGCCCAGACCAACAAAAACCTCGACGAGATTGTAAAAATCATCAAGGAAAGAATGGCAGAGACCAACATCAAGCTTCTGTGGGGTACGGCCAGCCTCTTTACCAATCCCCGCTACATGCACGGAGCGGCCACATCCCCCAATGCCGATGTCTTTGCCTTCGCAGCGGCCCAGGTGAAAAAAGCGATGGATATCACTCATGAACTGGGCGGCGCCGGCTACACCTTCTGGGGAGGCAGGGAAGGTTATGAGACGCTCCTGAACACCGATATGAAGCTGGAGCTCGACAACCTGGCCAGATTCCTGCATATGGCCGTTGACTATGCGAAGGAAATCGGATTCAAGGGACAATTTTATATCGAGCCCAAGCCAAAAGAGCCCACGAAGCACCAGTATGATTTTGACTGCGCTACAGTCCTCGGTTTCCTGAAGACCTACGGCCTGGACAAGGACTTTAAATTCAACATTGAAACGAACCATGCAACCCTGGCCGGACATACCATGCAGCACGAACTCCACTTTGCCCGCATCAACGGCATGCTGGGAAGCGTTGACGCCAATCAGGGAGACATGCTTTTAGGCTGGGATACCGACCAGTTCCCCACCGACATCTATGTGACCACCCTGGCCATGTATGAGATCCTGAAGAACGGAGGCTTCACCACCGGAGGACTCAACTTTGACGCAAAGGTCCGAAGAGGTTCCTTTGAGCCCGTTGATCTGTTCCATGCCCATATCGCCGGTATGGATGCCTTTGCCAAGGGCCTCAAAATTGCCTACAGGATCCTTAAGGACGGTAAGCTGGAGAAGTTCATCGAGGACCGCTACAGCAGCTATCGCCAGGGCATAGGCGCCGACATCGTAGCCGGAAAGGTCGGTTTCAAAGAGCTTGAGAAATACGCCCTTGAACACGACAGGATTACGAACCTGTCAGGCCGCCAGGAAATGCTGGAATCCATTTTGAACCAATATATACTGGAAGGCTGAAAAACGGAAAGTGTCGTAAGCTGTTTTCCGCGGGGAGCTTCACTCCCTTTAAACCGAGCAGAAGAAGCTGCCGCATAAGATGCGGCAGCCTTTTTTTATCCCCATAACCCAAAATCCTTTTTTTGTTTCAGCTTGCATAGAATGGGTAAATATTAAGCATGAATAATACATGAATTAACGAAAAAAGGAGGAAAAAGTACATGGCCAATTTTGGAGATCTTTTTCAAACCGGTGATTGGAAAGGCGAAAAGCACGTCCCCGTGATCCACTGCCCTGAAAAGGTAAAGGCAGGAGAAGCCTTCGAAATTAAAGTCAGCATCGGCGATGCCATTCCTCATCCCAATACCCAGGAGCATCATATTGTCTGGATAAAGCTATATTTCTTTGGAGAAGGTTCCAAGTTCCCTGTTGAGCTGGCCAGATTCAACTTTTCCGTCCATGGTGAAGACGGAGCCTTTACCGAACCCGCAGGCCTGACAAAAGCCAAGCTCTCAAAATCAGGAAAGATTTATGCTGTCAGCTACTGCAACATCCATGGACTCTGGCAGAACAACGTGGATATCACTGTAGAATAGACGTAAAAATGCCTCCCTATCGGAGGCATTTTTTATGTCAGTGTTTCAATATCTGATCCAATCTTGACAGCACCTCATCAGGGGTCTTGCCTCTGGCCTCAATGACGGCAGTTTTAGATAAAGCCTTTTGAATTCCCATGACGTTGTCTCCGGAACCGGTGATAACCACTGCGTCAAAGCCATCAATAAAGTCCTTGTTATCAAGCTGCCGGCTGTCTACTTCATATACCCTGTAACCTGCATCCTTCAGGTAATCCCTTATGGGGGACAGGCCTTTTTCAACGGCTACATTTTTCATTTCAAAACCCTCCTTTTGCAGTTATTATTTGCGCAATTCAAGGTCTATATTCCTGGCTGTCATGAAAGGAGGTTGCTTCATTTTAGGGCTCTTCTTTTATCAAAAAAGATTCCACGGATACTCAGCGGGGGGAGATGATACAAAGCTCATTTCTTCCTTCCTGGTCGGATGCAGGCAAAGGATTTTGTGGGACCACAGGGCGATTTGCTGGCCCGGAACATTTACAGAGGCACCGTATTTTTGATCCCCGTACAGGGGGTGCCCGATGGATGCAAACTGGACCCGGATCTGGTGGGAGCGCCCGGTCAGCAGTTCAATTTCGACCAGGCTCAAGCCTTCCCTTTCAGCGACCAGCCTGTAGTCCAAAACAGCCCTTTTCCCCTTATCCTCTGAGGGAGGTACCACCTTTACCGTATTGGTCTTATGATCCTTTTCCAGAAAATGCTCCAGCCGTCCCCTTTCTTTCTCCGGCCTGCCATGGACAACAGCCAGATAGGTTTTTTTTAAGGCATGGGTCCTGATTTGCTCCGACAACCTGGAAGCAGCCTTGGAGGTTTTAGCGAAGACCATGACCCCGCCAACGGGTCTGTCCAGCCGGTGAACCAGGCCCAAATACACGTTTCCTGGTTTTTGATATCGAACCTTGATGTCCTCCTTTAAAATGGACAAAAGATCCGGATCTCTTGATGAATCTCCCTGGCTTGGCAGATTCACGGGCTTTTCCACCACAAGAAGGTGGTTATCCTCATAGAGGATGGAAACAGGCGGGTATCTCATTCCCGGGCCTCCCATCGGCCGGAGGCTCCGCAGGGCAGGACAAGGCCGGAGCCTGAGACGGGCAGGCCCACTTCATCGGCTTCTATTGTTCCCCCGTATCTTTGCATCATAGACAGGGTCAGGATATTGCGAAGGACGCTGGGAGCTAGTCCCGTTGTATAGGAATTAATCAGGAAAAACAGGGGACTAGGGGATAAAACCTTCATACAAAGTTCAATCAGGCCGTACAGCTCGTCCTCTATCTTCCACAGCTCCCCATTGGGGCCCCGTCCATAGGAGGGAGGATCCATGATAACGGCATCGTACTGCCGGCCCCGCCGTACCTCCCGCTGCACGAATTTCACCACATCATCGACGATGAACCGTACCCTTCGATCCCCCAGGCCGGACAGCTTAAGGTTTTCCTTTGCCCAGGTCACCATTCCCTTGGCGGCGTCCACATGGCACACTTCCTCCGCTCCGGCGTAGGCCGCCGCCACGCTGGCCCCGCCTGTATAGGCAAACAAGTTCAAAACCCGCACCGGGCCTTTTCGGCTCCTGATCTTTTCGATGATCCAGTTCCAGTTTACCGCCTGCTCCGGAAACAGGCCCGTATGCTTAAAGCCCATGGGCTTTACATGAAATCTCAAATCCCCGTAGGATATCTCCCACTCCTCCGGAAGCTTCCCAAAATATTCCCACGAACCGCCGCCCGTTTTGCTTCTATGGTAGCAGGCATGGGCCCGGTTCCAGACCTCGTCCCCCTTTTCCCTGGGCCATATGACCTGGGGATCAGGGCGCCTTAATATGAACTTCCCCCACCGCTCCAGTTTTTCTCCGTTTCCCGTATCAATCAACTCGTAATCCTTCCAATCATCTGCAAGCAACATGTATTCCTATCCGCCTCCTGTTTGTCCGGGGAGGATCCCCTATTCCTGGTTGAATATACATACCCAATATCATACCATGAAAAAATTTAAATTTATAGAGCCGGGCGCACAACTTCTGCGTCATAAATTTCCGTACCTTCAGGATGAAGACTTGAAACCGGCGGCCGGTAGCGGGAAGATTTCCCCGACATAAACTTGGGCCGGCATAAAAGCCAGCCCATAGAAACTTTCCCAATGCCGGTACCCGGCCGTCCTTTGGCTCCTTGATGTTACATCAAAACCGGGATCCGGTCCTCCCGAACAATGACCTGGTTGTTTCTCAAAATCTGCTTGGTCCGATCCCCGTCCTCCAGGGAATTGAGGTAAACGATCTCATCGGGAATGATCTTGATCACCTTCAGGTTTTCCCTTTCCGCCTCCATGAGATGGGGATCGGGAGAGAACCTTTTGGCCTCATCAAAAAGGTGCGGATTTTCCAGGCTGGTGACGGCCTTGCCAAAGACCTGGACTCCCTTGATCCTGCGATAGCTGTGGTACTCCGTATGAACCAGCAGGCAGGCGTTGGGGTTTTTCTGCAGCGCTTCAAACTTGGAACCTCCGGCAGACAGGATATAGATCTCCAAATCATCGCCCAGGAAATACTGAACGGGGCTGCTCCGGGGAACATTGTTCAGGCAGGTTGCCAGGGAAGCGTCCTTATGCTCCTTTAGAAAATCGATGATTTCCTCCCGTAGTTCCATGGGTGTCATCTTTTGATTCATGTACCTTCATCTCCTTTATAGCCATTGGATATACTGATATTCTTAGTATTGAGTCTATAAAGGAAAATATGCAAAAGATCAAGCCCATCAATACAATCGTTCAAGCCCTGGAGAAAGGCAAGCTTCATTTTTACTCAGAAAAAAGCTGAGCAAAAGTTGCTTTTCTTGCTATACTTGCTTATATTCATGAAAAAGGAGAACATTACATGGAATGGAGTAAAGGACAGTACAACTAAAACTTTCCACAGATACGATTTTCCGTTTTTTAACGCAAAAATCCTACTAGGCCAAGGACCGGACCAGGGAGCAGATTGTCAAGTCCATTGAACATTCTTTGTGCTTTGGGATGTATCACGAAGATAAACAGATTGGTTTCGCCACAGGGTGCTCTCTGATTTTACCGTCCTCTACTGGATTTTTGATGTTTTCATTATCGAGGAATATCGAGGCAATCCAAAAGTCATTCCTCTATTTCAATCCCGGCCATCTTCATAAGATACAGGGCATTTCGGGTCGTGGAGATGCCGGGGCGCAGCTTGTAGTCAAAATACAGCTCCCCGTTTCTGTAATACTCCCGGAAGTGATAGTTCTTAACCCGGGATTTCATCTCCTTCTCCAGCTCCCCCAGCTCCAGGTCATGGGTGGAGACCAGGCCTATGGCGCCCTCCCGGCTCAGCTTTTTGATCAGGGCCTTTGCACCGGTATGGCGGTCAAAGGAATTGGTGCCTTTAAATACCTCATCCAGCAGGAAGAATACCCTTTCCCCTCTTTCCGATGCCCTGACCATCTTTTTGATCTTGAGAAGTTCAGCATAGAAGGAGGAAATTCGCTTTTCAAGATTGTCGCTGACCCTCATGGAGGTGTAGATGTTCATCCTGGAGCAGGTAAAATCGGAGGCACACACCGGAGCTCCCGCATAGGCCAGCACCAGATTCACTCCGGCGGTTCTTAAAAGGGTGCTCTTTCCCGACATATTGGATCCGGTGATAAGGAGTATGGTCTCCGGTTTTTCAATGATCAAATCATTATTCACCCTTGATTCAGGCAGTAATGGATGCCCCATGCCCCTTGCTCGGAAAACCAGATCCTGATCCACAAACTTCGGCCTTACCCATTTGGGATGCTCAAAGCGAATAACGGCCAGGCTGTTTAATGCTTCCAGCTCCCCGATTGTCTCCAGCCATCTTCTTAAAAATCTGCCGGACTGCTCCTTCCATTTTTCAAGCCTGATCTCGCATTGATAATCCCAGAGCAAAAGGATATTCATGAAGAAGTAATAGGAATTGCGTCGGTTGGAGATGGCATCCTCAATTTTTCCCAGCCGGCGGATTTGCTTATAGGCCGGAAGCTGATTTTCATTCTCCAATCCTTTTTTAAGCTCTTTTAAATATGGAGATTCAAAATTCCTGCTCTCGAAAAGATACAGCATTTTTTCATACAGCTTTATGCTTTCATGGAAGCCCGAGAGCCCCTCAAAGACTTTCTCCCTCTCCTTCCTGCCGATTCGAAGGAGCAGGTACTGAACCCCCAGCATGATAAATACCGGGTAGTCCGGAAAAGGGGGAAAAAGAAGGGTGAAAAGGCCCAGCAAAACCGTAACAGCCGGGAGAATACGAACTCCCCATAGCTTCCAGCTCTGCCGGTAAGACGGGATACCTCTTTCAGCCCAATCAAACAAAACATCGGGATTTTGAATACAGCCGGATATCATTTTGCCTTCTGCCAGAAAACGTTGACGCCACCCTATCCGGCCTGCCAGCTCTTCAATCGCCTCCTGGCGGCGACAGATGACCTCCCCTTCTTCAGGAGGGGACAGGAGGATTTCCTTCATTCTCTGCCTGCCCCCATAGGTCACCGCCGTATTGATCCACTGAAAGAGGGATCCTTCTCCAAAAAGATCCAGATCCTCTGCGAAAGGGTGCTCGGGGTCCTTGAATTCCTCCCCTGTATCGGCAAAATCGATCCATTCCCCCTTGATCCTTTTTAAAGACTGCTCATTTATTTCCCGGAAAATAATTGCATATTTCCGCTTTTTCTTAAGCTGTCCGTGTTCCATGACCAGGTAGCAGAACAGGACAATAGCAGCCAGCAAAAATCCCGCGCCTAAATAGAAATTGCCGGTCCTATAAAGGGCTGCCGCCCCGGCCAGGCCGATAAAAGCCGTGAGAAGCCTGTAGTTGCTGATCCGATTTGCGGCCTTTGTCTGTCTCTCTGCCAGATGGGCGTATCTGGCTGCCCTCTTTTCGTAAATCTCCTTTGGGCTTTTCAATCCGCTTCACTCCTGCTTTAAGTGATGAAGGCCAACTCTGCTTTAAGAAACGTTTTTAGAAGCATCTCCCTGACTATATTGGTTCTACCCGAAAACGAATCCCCTTTAACCTCTGCCTTGTGGAATGTATTTCAAATTTGCAGTTTCAGTTATCTGAGATGTGTCCCTGGACCCGAAAAAAGATGCTGAATACTTAAGATCCGGCATCCGGTTGCCGGGATGAATACCGGGATACGGCAATTCCCACTAGAGCCTGCCATCTATCTCAGCCCACATAACCATCTTCCTGAATGAAAGCAAAGGATCTATTTCCGTTTCAATATCGTTGCATTACATCTATTTTTACTGTATTACCAGTTCCTCTGGAAAGAACTGCTTCCAGCTTTCTTTGATCTTTTGACCCAATATGCTCTCCGTACTGATTCTGGTCCTGCCAAGCTTTATAACGGCCTGTTGCTTTTTGAATAAGACAACCAGCTCAGATTCTTCCCTTTGGGACATTGCCGGCTTAAAGGCAATATCCGCTCCTATTCCGTCAATATAGTACCAGCCCTTTTCCGTGAGGAAATAGCCTTTCATTCGATAGGTATCCTCCGCAAAGGACTGCAAAAAGCCAAAAAGCTTTTCCTTTTCAAAAATGCCTGTGGTCCGAAGCAGTAGGCTGTTGGGCCTCGTTGAGGGAGTGTTGCTGCTTTGTTCATGTTTGGGCGCAGCCTTCTCCATCAGGGAGTTCAAAAGGTCTCCCTCCAGGCGGCAAAAGCTTGTACAAAATAATGCAGCATAGGGACGGATCTCCCTTATCCTGGCCTTGATCTGGCTTATTTTATCTTCATCCACCAAATCTATTTTATTCAGGAGGATCACATCGCTGTACTCGATTTGCCTCTCCACAGAGCGCACGCTCCCCAGCAAGCGGTCTATCCGGGCCGCATCCACCACACAGACCATTCCCCGGTAGTCCAGGACCCGGCCTATTTTGTCCTCGACCTTTTTGAGAATATCCCCAATGGAAGAGGGGTCGGCCAGCCCGGAGCTCTCAATCAGCAGGTAATCCAGGGGCACATCTTTGAAAAGGCGATCAGTCCGTCGATAAAGGCCTCCTCCAGACAGCTGCAAAAAATGGAACCGTTATTGATCTCCATGAGGGAGATTCCGTTTCTTTGTATCAAGCTCCCGTCTATTCCCAGCTTGCCGAATTCATTGACGAGGATCCCTATTTTTTTCCCCTTCCCGTTTTCTATGATATTTTGAAGAAGCGTCGTCTTACCCGCTCCTAAAAAGCCTGTCAGCACCAGGACTTTGATCCTTTTCTCCTCCATCCTTCAATCCCCCTTCTTTATTTTTTCTGGAAAGGCTAGAAAGTATTTTTGTCCTTTCAGTATTATAACATCGAAGGCTGAGTCCATCTATACGGTATTGGGCGGCTTTTATCTCCCATTTCGATGAAAATTGTTCCTACATCATCCATACAAGCCTTGTTTACACTAGAAGAATAAGGTAAAATGAATGGTAGATCCATGCACTCCCCATACAGCAGTGCATGGGATACTATGAACGGAGGTGGCCGAAATGCCAGATTTGAAAATAGCTGCCCAGCTTTATACCCTGCGGGACTTTTTGAAGACTCCGGAGGAGATCTCCAAAACTTTGAAAAAGGTAAAGGAGATCGGCTATGACGCTGTTCAACTGTCAGGACTGGGCCCGATTGATCCCTATGAACTAAAGGACATCCTGGATCGAGAAGGGCTTTATGCCTGTGCTACCCATATTTCCTTTGAACGGATGCAAAAGGACATGGATGCGGTAATCAAGGAGCATCAGCTCTGGAACTGTAAATACGTAGGCGTAGGCTCCATGCCCGGCAAGTACCAGTCCGGCAAGGAGGGCTATATCCGGTTTGCCAAAGAGGCATCGGAAGTTGCCAGAATTTTGGCCGACAACGGGCTGCGCTTTATTTATCACAACCACAATTTCGAATTTGTCAAATTCGACGGACTCACAGGCCTTGAAATTTTATTTAACGAAAGCGATCCCGAAGTCTTTGACTTTGAAATCGATACCTACTGGGTTCAGGCCGGAGGCGGGGATCCCGCCGCATGGATCCGTAAAATGATGGGCCGAATGAAGGTCGTCCATTTCAAGGACATGGTCATGAGCCCCGATCGAAAGCAAATCATGGCCGAAGTAGGAGAAGGGAATCTGAACTGGCCTGCCATTTTGGACGCCTGCAAGGAAATCGGGGTGGAATGGTGCCCCGTAGAGCAGGATATTTGCCAGCGCGATCCCTTCGAAAGCCTGGCTATCAGCTTTAGAAACTTAAAATCAATGGGCCTGTAGGATAACCTCTGATAATGACAAGGGGCTTGCGCACAATTTGAAAAAGCTTATTGTGCAGCAGCCCCATTTGTTTGCCCAAAAACAAGAAACCGGTGAGAGGGAAAGCATGAAGAAAGCTTTCCCATATTTTTCATTTGAAAAAGGGAGTGGGGCATCCTCTTAAAGCTATGCCGCACTCCCTTTCTTTTTTAAATGTAACGCCTATTCGGTTCGAATGGCCTCCAGGGCGCTTAATTTCATGGCCCGCCTTGCGGGATAGAAGCCGGATACCAGACCGACCAATGCTGTAAAGATGACCGCAAACAGGGCAAGCCAGGGGGGAATAATGGAAATGACGCTGTCGGGCCCGGCGGGCATCATTCCGCCAAAGAGGCTAAAACCGCTTTTGTTGAGCAAAATCGATGCCAGGTAGCTCAGCCCCAGCCCAAAGATTCCGCCCATCATACCGATCATCCCGGCTTCAAAAAGGAAAATCCTTCTGATATCGGATAATGCGGCGCCAATGACCTTCATCACGCCAATTTCCCTTGTGCGCTCGTAGATGGACATCACCATGGTATTGGTGATACCGATGGCCGCTACCAGTAGTGAAACAGCCCCTATTCCGCCCAGCACCCTGCGGATTCCTTCAGACTGCTTATTTACGGATTCCAGGATATCCGTCAGGCTGTAGGCATTGACGCCCAGCTCCAGTATCTGCTTCTGAATTTCCTGCACCAGGCTGATATCCTTTGCCTTTACCAAAATTCGCTGATAGCCCGACTGGGCCTGATCATAGATGTTTCCGCTGGGCCTTTGGCCGCCCTGGTTCCGCTGATTTTCCTCTATGATCTTCTTAAGTTCGGTGATATTCATGATGACAGAATAGTCGTACTCATTGCTTCCGTCCTTTAAGATTCCGACTCCCTTGACCTTGTAAACCTTCGGCCTTTTATTGCCCTGACCGGGATCCTGGGGCCCCCTTTTCTCCCCATAGGAAAAATCAAAGGTCATCTCCAGGCGATCGTTTAACACATCTACCGGAGCTTCCTCCTGGTTCATTCCAAAACCGCCATAATAGAAGTACCGGTTTCTCGCCCGCATATTCTGGAAAAAGCCGGGGACCATGCTGCCAAAAACAAGGCCTGTGGTATCCGAGGCATCCAGCAGGCGCCCTTCCTTCACTTCAAAATCAAAGGCCTCCATGGTTTCAGGGTCTATGCCGAGAATCGATACATAGGCAGCGTATTTGCCGGAAACGATTTTTAAATAGCTGTCCAAAACCGGGGTTACCGCCTCCACTCCTTCGATTTGTTTGATCTTCACAACAATGTCATCGTCAAGGGGAGTGGGCATGCCCGGCGTTCCCTTCCCTCCGGACACATCTCCGTAGCCCGGATAGACATTGATAACGTTCAGGCTGCCCATCCTCTCGATCTCCCTTCGGAAGCTTTCATTCATGCCAATCCCCAGGGAAATCATGAGGACGATGGACGCAGTCCCGATCACCACTCCCAGGACCGTAAGAAGGGTCCTCAGCTTGCGCCTCCACAGATTCTTAAAACCCATTCGAATCAAATCAATGCTACTCATCAAAAGTCATACCTTTCTTTCTGATATGCCTTTTTCGAAGGATGATGAATACAATGAGGGCCAGTACCACTCCGGCTCCCGCCCAGACATAGGGACTTTTCAGATATTTCATGATTCCGGACTCCTGAAGAGGCATTTCAGGTTTCATTCCTCCGTTCATATCCGGCGGAAAATCCGGCATCACCATTTCCATCACATTGATTGTGAAGTCCTTTCTGACTTCATGGCTCTCTCCGGCTGCATCATCATAGGTGAATACTATGCTGCCTTTGGCCTCCCCCGGCATGTTGGGGATCAGCATGACTTCATAATAATCGCTTGAACCGGGCTCGAAATTGCCTACAAAGTAATTGGGATTCTGCAGGGTGAAGTCTCCTTCCGTTTTGACCATCAGGTTATACAGCCTCACCTTGCCCATATTATAGAATTCCAGGAAAAGGGAAATAGGCTGGCCGACATAGCCTTCCGGCGGCAGGCTCAGCTCACTGGTCTCCAGCCTGGTTTGCTGTACGACCGGGATCCCAAAAAGCTCCGTTGCGGTATACTGGTTTCCCTCTTCATCCTCATACTCAAAGTTGGCCGTAACCGTATAGGTTTTGGGCTGGGCATCGGGAATGGTATAGAACAAAAGCTCCTTTTGCACGCTTTCCCTGGGACCGATATAGTCAATATAGAAGGTATTGCTGCTGTTCACAGGGGTAAATACGCTTCCGCTTCCTGTTCCCGCCGCTGTGGATTCCACATCGACCGTCAGAAAAATCTTAATGTTTTGGATGGCTTTTTCCCTATGGGTGTTCTGGAAGGATATCTTCAGGTTGAAGTTTTCCCCCGCCCGGACGATCGTCGGCTCGCTCTTGTAATCGTCTATAATAATTTTGGGAACTGATTTTCCTCCGGTCGAAGATTCGGAGCCACCCTTTACATTGACCCCTGTATACTGGGTGATTGTTTTCGTTTCCCCGTTATCCTCGTATTCGATATTGATGGCAATGGGATAGTTCTTGCTGACCGCTTCAGAGGTTGCAGAGAACACGAATTCGAATTTCTGGGACTTGCCGGCCTCTAAAGCCTGCAGGGTTTTGATGCTGGGAGACTTTGGCACAATCGCCTGGTCGCTTGTAAGGGATACTTTGATGTTCCGTGCCGTTCCCTGGCCGGTATTTTTCAGATCAAAGACTACTTTGAACTCTTCATCGGCGTCCACTTCTCCGGCAGGCAGGCTGATGTTTTGAATCTCCAGGCTGGACCTCTTGTTCTCCGCCCATATCCCGATATACTGGGTGAACACCTGCTTGCTTTCCTGTTTGCCGGTTTCATCAAAGTACTCAACCTGTATCGCTAGGGAATAGCTTTTGGTCAAGGCCTCGGATGTTAACGCAAACATAAATTCCATCTTTGCGCTCTTGCCGGGCTCCAGGAGGCTCACGGTTTTGATGCTGGGGGACTTTGGCACAATGGCCTCATCGGGCAGGACCGTCACTTTTATATTGCGCGATGCTCCCTGGCCTACATTGATGAGCTCAAAGCTCACTTTAAAATCCTCCTGGCTTTGGACTCCGCCTTCGGGGGCCTTGATATTCTGCAAAAGGACCTCAGGCATTTTTTCTTCTTCCCACAAAACGGGCATAAAGAACTGATAATCCCGCGATTGGGACTGGCCCTTATGATCCTTGTACTCAATCTTGGCGGTTAAACCGTGGTTTCCCCTCTGGATGTCCTTTGATGCAGACAATTGAAAGAACACTACCGTTTTCTTCGTCCCGTCTATTTTTTCAACATACTTGCTGTTGGTATCTCCGGATATGGTAAAACCGTCACCCCTCAAGCCCTCCAGGGAGACCGTCACATCATAGGCGGGCAGGGTGCCCAGATTTCCCAAGTGGAGCCCGACCTTGATTCCTTCCCCGGGTACAATGGCCTTGGGATCAAAGTCAATCTTCTCCACGATGACATTGGGCTCCCTGTTGTTGTTTTCCACCTTCAAATAAATGATCTCGGATGAAGTCAAAGACTGGCCGCCAAAGGTGGTATATTCATATTTTAAAGTGATCGGATAGATCTTTTCCTCTGCATCCATGGAAATTTTAAATTCCAGAACGACATCAGCCGATTTTTCTGCATACAGAACAGGAATAGACGCTGAAAAGTTCAAGTTTAAAGTGGTAAAATAGCGTTTCCCGTCCTCGTCAAATTCCGGTTTAATCACAATGTCCTTGGCTGCATAAGCGCTGTTGTTTTTGATGGTCAGCGGAATGGATACGATCTCTCCCGCTTTTCCTATAGGGAGTTCCTTGTTGCTGACGTTCAGCCGGGGCACCAGCTGGGAACTGTCTACACCGGAAGGAATAGGAACTATAACAACAGGCGGCTGATCGTCATCCGCCAAAACCACCCCAGGCATAACGCTGGTAAAGACAAGTAAGAACATTAAAAAAAACGCAGTATATTTTCTCACAACCCGATCCCCTTTCAGTTTTTTTCCTTCTTCTCAATTTTTTCTATTACTCCGTCTCGTAAATAAACTATTTTATCGGCATAGGTTGCAATCTCCTGATTATGGGTGACAATGACCAAAGTCTGATGATGCTCCCGCGCCAGGGAAGTGATGAGATCCATCACTTCTTTTGTGGTCTTCGTATCCAGGTTCCCTGTCGGTTCATCGGCAAAAACAATCTGGGGATTGCTGATAAAAGCCCTGGCAATACTGACTCTCTGCTGCTGTCCGCCGCTCATTTGATTTGGTTTGTGCTTCATCCTGTCTTCCAGGCCTACTGCCTTTAACATCTTGGCCGCCCTTTTATCCCGAATGGATTTGGGGACCCCCTGAAAGGTCAAGGGCAGGCTGACGTTTTCCAGTGCCGTCAGAGTGGGCAACAGGTTATAGGATTGGAATACAAAGCCGATAAACTTTTGCCTGAACTTGGCAAGCTGCTTTTCATTGAATTTTTCAATGGAATAGTTTTTGATGATGATCTGTCCTTTGGTGGGTTTCTCCAGCCCTGCCATCAAATTGAGCATGGTGGTTTTGCCGGAGCCCGATACTCCCAATAAGCAGCAAAACTCCCCCTTCTCTATTGTAAGGTTGATATCATTGAGGGCTACAATTTTCTCTTCACCCATCCTGTATACCTTACGGACATTTCTTAGTTCAATAATGTTTTCTCCCAAAAAATTCCCCCCTCCCTTTTTGTATATCCTGGACCGTATATTGCAATGATGCACCTATACCGGTTTTAATCCAATCCTATAGACTTATTATATAGGTAAATAGTTCCATGTATTTTTACAATTTCATTACGATTTATTAACAAATTCCATTCTACCATTGTCCTCTCATCAATTACACTATATATATAAAAAGGCATATCCATCTGTAAAAAAAGAGGAACAACGCCTTTTTATTATCAATCATATAGCAGACCCTTTGTTCATTTGAACCAATACTGCAATATTCACTTTATCTCCCTGGGAAAGCGCACGATAAAGTGGTTCCCTGCTTCATCCACGATCAGCTCAACGGTTCCTTTGTTTTTTTTCGTCAGCTCCTGAACAATATAAAGGCCCAGGCCGTTTCCGTCTTTTCCCTTCGTAGTAAATCCCTTTTCAAATATCAGATACCGTATCTCCTCAGGTATGATAGGAACATTGTTGGTGACTTCAAAGACGTATTCCTGATCCTCTTCATAAATCTCCAGGGACAGAATCTTTTCTTCTTCCCCGCTGTGCTCCAGGGCGAAAATGGCATTTTTCAGCAAGTTCGTAATAATTTTAATGAGAGCATATGTATCAATCTTCCAGTCTTCAGGCAGAGTGATGACATCCAATTGTACTTTAATGCCCTTTTCCTTTGCTGAAATCAAAGAAGAAAAAACGGCCGATTCCAGCTCCGGTATTCCAATATCAAAGTTTCTGCAAATGTTCTGGCCTTCTTTGTTCACCGTCTTTATGTACTCAATGGCTTTCTGGGTATGCCCCAGCTGCAAAAGTCCCTGTATCACCTGCATGTGATTTGAAAAATCATGTTTATAGAGCCTGAGCTTTTGGTTGGTTTCTTGGGTCAAAATCATGCGATAATTATTGATTTCCTTTTCCGTTAACAGCTTTGAAACGAAGATGGTTTCAATCGCCAGCCATGCGGCAATGATCAGACCGACAAAAACGAGGATCCACATATTGTTGAGAAGAGACGCTTTTACGGAGCCCACCAGGCCTTCCACCGGTATTAGAATCGCCATATACCAGTCCAGCGAAGGAATTCGAACCAGCTCCAGTATCTGAGGTTCCCCTTTTACCTGCACCTCTACGGCTTTGGAAAAATGACGGCCGGCTATCAAGTGATTTATAAGTTGTTCCGGAATATCATCGGTTGAAGCCCTCATCACAGGCTGCCGATTCCGATCATAAAAGCGTACAAGGCCTGAATTATTGCATAACACCCCATCGAATACTTCCATTAATTTCTCTTCATTTAATATAATAAATAAATATCCAAGATTCCGGTCCGGGTCAGTCAACCCGAAATCATCGCTCCCAATAGCCTTTAGCTTACACAGGAGAAAAAACAGCGGTGCCTTTTCATTTTTTGATGTAATGCCTTCATATTCTCCATAGAACCATCTTTCATTCTCCTGCTGATTTTTAAATTCTGCAGATAATGGGCTTTCTAAAAACTTTGGAGGATAAATAACGGGATCTTCGCTAAAAGGATAAACTTCTCCTCTCTCCGTTATGCATAAGACCTTTTCAATATAGGGGTCTGATTCGAAATCTGAAAACTTTTCGTTGAAATATTCCATAATCTTTTGTTTTTGAAGTGAAGATAAATAAGGAAAATCCTGTATAGATTTGCGAATTGCTTTATTCTCGGCGAATTCTCGGGCTTTTTTTTGAATGTTCATCAATGCCAGCTCAAAGTAATTGACGATTTCATCCATATCCCGGTCCAATGCCGTTTTCTTCTCTTCCTTAATAATTCCAATGGTATGCTGATACATGATGTAGAGATTCAGGGCAATAGGAAAAAACGCAATCAATAAAATAATCACCACAAAGCGTTTGTCCAGAAATCCTCTTTTCAGTATAGATACCAAAATGGATCTCAAAATCTTTTCTCCTCCCCTGAAACCATACTACCATTGCTATTATTTTACTATTTTTTTCTACAACCTTCAACATATTTCAGCGTCTTATCCCAATTTCTTCAAAGGAGCAAAAAAAGACCGACGACAATTCGCCATCGGCCTTTCTTCAATTCCGGCAACGTCCTACTCTCCCAGGGGGTCTCCCCCCAAGTACCATCGGCGCTGAAGGGCTTAACTTCTGTGTTCGGTATGGGTACAGGTGTTTCCCCTTCGCTATCATCACCGGATATT
>Ga0134092_1000594_pt1 | contig 36342 bp, 32 predicted proteins | sample 3_6taG_FD_94454 | JGI IMG/M metagenome (GOLD analysis project Ga0134092, IMG submission 94454) | Switchgrass degrading microbial communities from high solid loading bioreactors in New Hampshire, USA - 3_6_20_6_A3 metaG | ecosystem: Engineered > Bioreactor > Semi-continuous > Anaerobic >... | reverse complement strand
ATCCAGATTTCTTGCATTAGCCAGCTTTTGCGCTTCTTTAGCTGACATAATACCAAGCATGCTTCCGTCAACGTCAATTAGTCGCACTTCCTTATCCCTTATTTCTTCATTTACCATTAATTGATCCTTTAAAATAATAAAACACCTCCGAATATTTTTAAAATCATTATTGCAGGAATCCTTGAAACCTTGCATTTGCCATTAATTATTAATCAATATAACACAAATAAAGTGGATTGAAAAAATCAACCCACTTATTACCTCTAAAAACTTACTGCCACTTCATCAGTTACGCTAGCTGCACTACCTAACTTTGATGTATTTCTTAAGCCCCACAATACAACATAAGTACAGCAGCTACACTTTAATAATACAGCAGTTAAACGTTATTAACCTTAGCAAAAATACTTTGTAAGGTGAGAAGTGGTTGACTTCTTCTTTATTTTCCGTTTTTAATATTAGCATAACTTTATTATATTGTCAATTTGATTTTTTTATTTCTCTTAAATATTTATTTTATGTTTATTATCTGTATTATTTTTGTTAATATAAATCATAAACGCTTTAATTCCTAAATTTGCAAACCTGAGAATCAATACAAAATCATATTATATACAGATTACTAAAAAATGATTAATATAACGGTACTGATTAACGGATACCATAGCTGTTTGATATGGAAATATTAGAATTGAATAACAGATTAACTCAGGTAAAAGATATGGCTAAATTCGATAAGGGATTTGCCCTAATTATTAATAAATTCCCAAATACCAATGCGACGGCAATTATTATTTAGTATATCAGAAAGGTAACAGTTTTCCTCCAGGTTACATAGCGGAATACACTACAAGAGATATCTTGCCCCGATAACCCATTTATTCCCCGAAGAATCCTATTATCTTAACATGTTTGATGCCGCAACGCAACGGTTAACGGTGAAATATATGCCTACCTTTACACCAATCAAGTTGCAGGCATGATTGTTGACAATGAATATATTGATGAAATACAAAATAAAAATCTATTTCAATTTTTGAATTATTGTTCTGCCAATAATATTCAATTAGTAAACAGATATGGCAATATATCTGAAAACAAAGTAAAATATGCATCTTATGATTATATAAAATTATATAATGAAATTAACTCCTCACCAAATGCTTTTACTTTACGCAACTTTATTAATAAGAAATCGCTTGAAAAAGTGTTATTTGATTCAGGGTTTGACGAAAACAGCATAAGCATAAACTCAATTAAACCAAATAATGTTCAATACAAGGGACGGAACATTCTTCTCCGAAAATAGGGATATTATTAATGTGATTTACAATGAATTGGATAATTATAAAAAAGGTACAGTAATATTATCTGAGGCAGTGGATAATATATTCAGCAAGCTTGACCTCATTTTGAATGAATGAGATACTTATCTTCGATTTCCATATTATTTTTATATAAACGATAATGCCGGCCTAACTAAGTCTTATACAACCTAATTAAACCGGCATTATTTAACTAATCAATTACAGCACCTTATCATTAACTTCATTCAAAATTTTCTCCATAAACTTATCCAGAGCCATAGGACCCAGGTCTCCTTCTTTTCTTGACCTTACCGCAACTTCACCCTTTTCAACCTCTTTGTCACCAATAACCAGCATATACGGTATCTTTTCAAGCTGGGCTTCCCTTATCTTGTATCCTATTTTCTCATTTCTCAAATCCAGTTCGGTTCTCAGTTCTTTTTCTTCAAGCAATTTCTGCACTTTGGCGGCATATTCAAAGTGCTTTTCAGCAATGGGCAGTATTTTTACCTGTACCGGAGCAAGCCATACAGGGAAGGCACCTGCAAAATGCTCTGTAAGTATTGCAATAAACCTTTCAATACTTCCGAAAATAGCCCTGTGAAGCATTACCGGCCTGTGTTTTTCGCCGTCGGGCCCCACATATGTCAGGTCAAACCTTTCGGGCATCTGGAAGTCAAGCTGTATAGTTCCGCACTGCCAGGTACGGCCCAGTGAATCCTCCAGGTGGAAATCAATTTTGGGCCCGTAGAAAGCCCCGTCCCCTTCATTAACTTTATAATCCATTCCCAGGGATTCCATCGCCTCCCTTAGCGCATTGGTGGCCGTCTCCCATTGTTCCTCCGTACCCATTGAATTTTCAGGTCTTGTTGAAAGTTCAACACTGTATTTAAATCCAAACGTGCTGTAGATATAGTCCACTAATTTAATTACTCCCTGGACCTCATCTTTAATTTGCTCAGGAGTCATAAATATGTGGGCATCGTCCTGGGTGAAACATCTGACCCTCATCAGGCCGTGAAGGGTACCTGAAAGTTCGTGCCTGTGAACAAGACCAAGTTCCGCAACCCTTTCAGGCAGATCCCTGTATGAGTGCAGTTTCCTTTTGTAAACCAGCATTCCGCCCGGGCAGTTCATCGGCTTTATAGCGTAATTCTCCTCGTCAATTTTCGTGAAGTACATGTTTTCCTTATAATGGTCCCAGTGACCTGATTGATGCCACAACTCTTCATTCAATATAATAGGTGTTTTTATTTCCTGGTATCCTCTCTTCCTGTGTTCCTTCCTCCAAAAGTCTTCAAGGACATTCCTTATAACCATGCCTTTGGGAAGGAAGAACGGGAAACCGGGGCCTTCTTCCATGATATCAAACAGGTCAAGTTCCTTTCCAATCTTCCTGTGGTCCCTCTTTTTGGCTTCTTCAAGCCTGAATAAATATTCATCAAGCTGGTTCTTCTTGGGGAAAGATGTGCCGTATATCCTCTGCAGCATCTTATTTTTCTCGTTCCCTCTCCAGTAAGCCCCTGCAACCGATAAGAGTTTAAAAGCCTTTATTTTCCCTGTTGACGGTACATGGGGGCCTGCGCACAGGTCTATAAACTCTCCCTGTTTATAAAAGGATATTTCCGCATCTTCGGGCAGCTCCCTTATAAGTTCAACCTTATAGATTTCCCCTCTTTCCTCCATGAATTTAATTGCTTCTTCCCTGGGTAAAGTAAACCTTTCAACAGGATAATCCTCCTTGATTATCTTGGCCATTTCTGCTTCTATCTTTTCAAAATCCTCAACCGAAAAGGGCTTTTCACTGTCAAAGTCATAATAAAAGCCGGTATCAATGGCAGGCCCTATTGCCAGCTTTGTGGAAGGGTAAAGCCTCTTGACGGCCTGGGCCATTATGTGGGAAGTTGTATGCCTGTATGCATCCCTTCCTCCTTCATCCTCAAAGGTAAGGATATTCAGTTTGCAATCATTGTTCAGCTTATAGCTTAAATCACGGACAATACCGTCCACTTCACATGCCAAAGCCGCCCTTGCAAGGCCCGCACTTATTTTCTCTGCAACTTCCATAGCGGTAATTCCTTCATTAAACTCTATTATGCTCCCGTCTTTTAAAGTAACCTTTATCATTTACATCCACCTCTCCATGCTATTGAATATGTTAATATTAATTATTTATACATTGATTGATAAAATTCTAAAGCACAAAATATAATACAAGAATGCCTTTAAACTCAAAATGTTAAAAAAATTAAACATATTAGCAAATCTTATATGTTAAAACTTATATATACTTATATATTAAAATTCACATATTAAAAACTTTAGATATTAACTTAAAATATTAAAAAAGCTCTCATCCCTCTGTAAGGGACGAGAGCTTCCTCCCGTGGTTCCACCCTAATTTGAACTCATTGCGATTATAAAGGAATCACCTTTCCGGCTCCGAGGCGGTCTTCAACTGCTTTTCCCTAAAGGTGCTTCCAGCTACTGCACCTTCTCTCTGGAGGTAATTATGCAGCCTACTCTTCTCTTCACTGCCGGATTAACGGATTCAGTTTTCATTTCTATTTTAGTATTTCCAATTATTATTTCCAATAAAGTAATATAGTTACTTCCATTATAGCCACGTGTATTTCATGTGTCAATAACAAATTGCCTGCTGCTTATCAATATTATCAGCGGTTATTAGCTCAAAACCAATGCCGTCTTTAAAGAGTCTGACCAATTCCTTCATGTCATTGATTTTATCTTCAGCCATTATTCCTCCTCTTGCCAGGTCCATTACCTGGTGAAAATCTGAGCCGGAAATCACTTTTAGGTTGTTTTCATCTGCAAACAAGCGGGCAAGGGAATTTCTTGAATTATGCCTTGGATTTCCGTTATAAACCTCAACGCCATGCAGGTACACCGGATTCTGTATAGTCATTCCCGTCCTGAAAGGATGCGCCTGATATATCAATATTTCTTTATTTGCACCATCAATGAAAGAGCGGAATTGCCTTAAATTATAATTGTACAGCTCAGGATATTCCCTTAAAAAATCCTCATCTATACCGAAAATTAAATAGTCGTTAATGCAGTCATAAAATCTTAGCTCCATGCCAAGCATTACATTTAATCCGACTTTCATTCCCTCATCACGGGCTGCTTTGTATCCTTCCAGATACCGGTCTATTTTATCATTCCAGTTCTGGAGATTCATACCCTCAAAATATTCTTTAAAATAATGATCAGTTATAACAATTCCTGCATACCCGGCCTGTTTATAAAGGTTGACAACATCACGGGCTCCCACTTTGCCGCATTGACTTACTTCGGAAGTATGTACATGCAAGTCGTACTTATACATGTCCGTTATTTTCCCCCTTTATTCATCTGTTCATAATTCATCTTTTACATAATTTCTCAGTGTTCCAATCCCTTCAATTACAACTTCAACTACATCTCCGGCCTTCATGGGTCCGACACCTTTTGTAGTCCCTGTTGTAACAATATCCCCAGGATAAAGGGGCATTACACCGGATATAAAACTTACAAGCTCCTGTACTTTCCAAATCATATTGCATGTATTTGAATGCTGTTTAGTCTCTCCGTTCAACAGCAGCTTGATATCAAGGTTATTATAATCGAGGTCGGAAACAATATATGGACCAATGGGGCAAAACGTCTCAAAATTTTTGGCCCTTGTCCATTGACCGTCCTGTGCCTGTATGTTTCTCTCGGTCACATCATTCAGGCATGTAGCACCAAGTATATATTCCGGAGCTTCGTCCGGGCTTATTTTACTGCAGTATTTTTTTATCACAACGGCCAACTCAGCCTCATAATCAACACGGGTCGCTCCTTTTGGGATTACAATGCTGTCTTCAGGCCCTATAATGGTATGGGGTAGCTTGATAAATATTGTGGGTGCTTTGGGTAAATCCCTCTCACCAAACTCCTTAATATGATCCAGGTAATTTAACCCGATAGCCACAACCTTTGACGGAGTGCACGGCGGAAGAAGCCTAATTTCATCAACTTTATAGAAGCTGCTGCCCAATTCAAAACCATCGTAAAAATCTCCCGATACTTCCCTTATCCTGTTGTCCATCAAATTATCCATAATACCAAGCTTAATTTCATTATTATATTTAAATCTTAAGAAAATCACACATATCCACTCCCGTACATTTTCAATGTTTACCTAAAAAAGTATAACACTTTGTACCTTTCAAAACAATATATAGAATTATACAATTATAATGGCCCCAAAGGCGAATTATTTTATAAATATAAATTGCTGTTATTTCCAGGAAATGGATTTTACCCTTTGTTTTTGGTATAATTACCTGGAAAGGCTTTTATAAAGCTTTTATAAAAGTCTTTATAGTCAGAGAAATGGCTTATTGCCTTGAAATGTGTTTCTAGAAATGTGTTCTATATACTGGCGAGGTGTTTTATAATATGAGGACCAAAAGGCTCATTAAATTCAGAAAATTAAGGCAAAGAAGGATTAGGAGATTAATATTGTACGTATTCATAATCCCTTGTACATCGGTATTTTTAGGTTATATATTAACATTGCTTTTTATCCTGCCTGCCATATCGAAATAAGCGGAAACTGCCCCAGCCACATAACTGGTCAATCAACGCATATAAAATCCTTTATTTGCTCAAATTTGCCTTGCTTTATGCCCGGCACATTCATTATATCTTCAATTTTTCCAAACCTGCCGTTTTCCTCCCTGTATTTTTTTATGCTTTCGGCAATTGCCTTGCCTATTCCCGGCAGTGTATCCAGTTCATCAACAGAAGCGGTATTAATATTTATTTTACCATGGGAATTCCCATTACCTTTTTCCTTATCTCCGCCATTGCCGATACTAATAACCGAATCTCCTTCATCCTTTATTATCTGCACTCCGCTGCCCGCTTTTTCGTCTGTCCCTTTTTTCACTTCTTCCCCGGCCTCTTCTTTTGTCTCAGGCCTGTCCTTCGGCAATATGTTTAACATTACGTTTTCCTCAAGCTTATAAACCATATTAATATTTTCAATGTCTGCATTTTCAGTAACACCACCGGCAGCTTCTATTGCATCATATATTAACTGCCCTTTCCTTAAAGTAACTATGCCGGGATTATTTACACACCCTATAACATAAACCTTGATTTCATCTGCTTGGCTTGCTCCGTCATCTTTATCTGCATTAGAATTATTAATATCAGAACCCTCATTAATACCTGATCCGGCATTTTGCTGAGGGTTCTTAACATCATTATTACCTGTTGTGGCAATCATACCTTTTTTACCTGATGTTCCTGAATTAGAACCTGCATCAATTATTACTTCATCCTTACCCTTTACAATCATATAACCAATAAGTGCTGAAAGCATTACTGCAAACATAACTATGACTGCTACCGTTTCTTTTCTTATGTATATCTTTATGTTAAATAATTTTATCATCATATTATTCTCCTCCTTTTACTACCATTTTACACAAATAGTGTATATTTTTCAATATTTGTTAATTTTATTAGTAATTTGTTATATTTTCCCTTTTTTTCATCCCGCTTATTATTAATTAGTCCCTCTATAGTTTTACCTACAGCTTTATGATTTTCTTTAAATTACAACAATTTCCTGTAAATATTCTAAAACTTTCTCTTTAATTTCCACTAATTTTTGATATACTTAAGATTAGTTTTATTTCATGAATCCAACGGGAAAGAGGTATATTTTGCATATGCTTCACAATATATATATAAAGAATGGGACATCTACCTGGCGTAAATTTGCTTATATACTTGTTGTTGCAATAATTCTTCAGGTTTTGGTTCCCCGGCCGGGTACTATAACCGTAAGAGCAGAAAATGCAACCGGAAATTCAAGCAATACAAGCAATGTAAATTCAGATAATGATGTGAACTTAAATACTGATGTTAAGTCAAATACTGATGTTAACCTTAATATTAAAGCAGAGGCATGCATATTGATAGATTCAAGGACAGGCAAGGTTTTATACGGCCAGGATGCGGATAAGCCCGGCATATACCCTGCAAGCACGACGAAAATAATGACTGCAATATTAGCACTGGAAAACGGAAACCCGGACCAAATTATGACAGCAAGCCAGGCTGCGGTCAATGATATTGGCGACGGGGGAATGAATATAGGAATTATGGCAGGAGAAGAGATAAGCCTGTATTACCTTCTTCACGCAATGCTTATATCCTCGGCAAACGAAGCGGCAAATATTATCGCTGAAAACATAGCACCTACACGGGAAGAATTTATATCCATGATGAACGAAAGGGCCAGGGAACTGGGAACTTTAAATACTAATTTTGTTAACACTAACGGCATGCACCATCCTGACCACACCACAACTGCCAGGGATATGGCTATAATGGCCCGTTATGCCATGACTTTTCCTCTATTCAGAGAAATAGTCAGAAAGGAAAGCTATACCATGCCTGCAACAAACAAACACAAGGAATGGGTAACCCTGTATACCACCAACAGGTTTTTAAGGAGAACCCAAGACCCAACGGCAAAATATACTGTCATAGGTATTAAAACAGGTTTTACAACGCCAGCCGGCCACAATCTTGTTGCAGCGGCAACAGACAATGACGGAATGGAATTAATATCCGTAGTGCTAGGTGTAAAAGGTGAAAATGCCTCAGAAAGAATTTATACATACACCAAGCAGCTTTTTGATTACGGTTTTTCCAACTATTCTCAACAGCTCGTGGTTGATGAGAATTACCTAATAAGAAGTGTTAAGGTAAAAGACGCGAAAGACAACGTTTACCTTGACCTGGTTACGGAGGAACAGGTGAAAGCCGTGCTTCCGATAAATAATAAAAATTTGCTAATACAAAGAAAGCTTCATTTGAAACCTGTGATAGAGGCTCCGGTAAATGCCGGTGATATTATCGGGTATATTGAATTTTGGGAAAATGATGTCCTTCTTGGAAAAACAAATGTTATTGCCGCGTCTTCAATAGAAAGAAGGAGCAAAAATATATACGAAATCATAACCCAAAGCAGGTTCGGCCGCCTTGTTTTAACTATCTTTGCAATTGTGGCGCTTTTTCTTATTCTCAGATTTACACTAAGGAAAATATCCAGGAATATAAAGATAAAAAGAAGAAAATTACAAGTCTACAAAAAAGGACAGCATTAATACCTAAATACGGGGAGATTGTGCATTATTTAACAATACTATACTTACAACCAATTATATGATATAAAATAAATATAATAAAAACATAATTAAGCGCTATTCAATAGAGAGGGGTCATGATTTACTATGAATTCGAAACCTGTATATGAGGTCAGACCCATCAGGGATCTGAAAGACATGTTAAAGCAAAGCGTTGAGCTGTTCGGCAGTAAAAATGCATTCCTGGTTAAGACCGGAGATGATAATTATAAAGGTATAACATATTCCCAATTCAAGGAAGACGTTGACGCACTTGGTACAGCCCTTACAAACCTGGGTCTTAAAGACAAGTTTATCGCAGTGATAGGTGAAAACCGGTATGAATGGTGTGTAACTTACCTTTCAGTCGTAAACGGTGTAGGAGTAATTGTACCCCTTGATAAAGAACTACCGGAACATGAAATTGAAAATCTCTTAACCCGTTCAAATGCGGCTGCCGTAGTTTTTTCAGGATCATTTAGCGAGCAAATGAAGGCATTTTCATCAAAGCTTTCAACAGTAAAGTATTTCATAAACATGGACTCTTCGGAAGAAGATACCCCTGAAACCAAGGAAGGCTTCTTATCATTCCGGGGCCTGATAAACCACGGGAAAAAATTGCTTGCTTCCGGAGACAGGAGTTATATTGATGCAGATATAGACCCTGAAAAAATGAGCATATTGATTTTTACTTCAGGTACCACAGGTGCTTCAAAAGCGGTAATGCTGTCCCATAAAAACATATGTTCCAACATGTCCGCGGTATGTTCATCACTATACATTGACAGCAATGATTCCGTATTATCAATTTTGCCTCTCCATCACACATATGAATGTACAGCCGGCTTTCTAGTCATGATATACAACGGTTGTACGATATCTTTTAACGAGGGGCTAAAGCATATTGCCAAAAATCTTAAGGAAGTAAAACCCACCATTGTTATCCTGGTACCGCTAATAATCGAAAACATGTACAAAAAGATATGGGAACAGGCATCAAAAAACAGAGGATTAAAAACAAAATTGAAAATCGCCATGTTTATCAGCGATATTCTTTATAATGTATTTAAAATAGATATTCGCAGAAAGATATTTAAGCAAATTCATGATAATATCGGCGGCAGAGTCAGATTAATCATATCCGGAGCCGCTGCTTTAAACCCGAAAGTGGCCAAAGGTTTTACATCTTTCGGAATTAAATTGCGCCAGGGCTACGGGCTTACCGAATGTTCCCCTATTGTCACTGTCAACCGTGATGACGAATTCAGGCACGATTCCATCGGGAAAGCACTGCCTGGGCTCGAAGTTAAGATTGACAACCCGGATGAATACGGATACGGTGAGATAATCGTCAAGGGAGACAGTGTAATGCTTGGCTATTTCCAAGATCCTGAAGCCACCGAAAAAGTGTTAAAAGACGGATGGCTGTACACCGGGGATTTGGGTAAAGTGGACAATGAAGGGTTCTTCTATATAACAGGACGCAAAAAGAATGTAATTGTAACCAAAAACGGCAAGAACATTTATCCCGAAGAACTGGAAGCCAGCCTTAACAAGAGCCTCTATATTCTTGAGTCTCTTGTATGGGGGAAAAACGTGGAAGGCTCGGATGAAACCATAGTTTGTGCTAAAATTGTTCCTAATTTTGAGGCTATAAGTAATAAACTTGGATTGGAAAATCCTCCGGAAGAGGAAATTCATAAAATAATAAAGGCTGAAGTCAAGGCAGTAAACAAAAGTCTGCCCATGTATAAGCGGATACATGAATTTTCAATCAGGTACGAGGAGTTTGAAAAAACCACTACAAGGAAGATCAAACGTTACCTTGAAAATCAGCAATAAATACGGTTGTATATAATGAAAGATATATAAGAAAAATAGAAATATATAAAAATAGACATATAAGTTTAGAGCTTATATGTCTATTTTCCATTTATAATGCTTCTTATATTCTATTTTCTTGTTATAATACCGTCTGCCCACAGCCTTTCAATGCTATAGAACTTCCTTTCTTCTTCATGGAAGATGTGAACCACCACATTTCCGTAATCCATCAAAATCCACCTTGCGCTTCCATATCCTTCAACATGATGCACAGGTATCCCCTGTTCCTCAAGCTTCAGCTTCAGTTCATCCGCCATGGACCTTATGTGTATAGTCGAGGTCCCGGAACATAATATAAAATAATCAGCAAGAATGGTAACATTTGAAATATTTATTACGTCGATATCTCTTGCTTTTTTGTCCTTTAATATTTCCACAATTTTTTCAACCAAAGAGGAATTTTCCAATCTTTTCGATACCTCCATATTTTCCATACTTTTATAATATTAGTTTTCAGTTTTTGTTTTTGTATATATATTATATATTATTTCGGCCCATAAAATAAATAGTCAATTTAAACTAAACAATTATTTACCTGCATCCTGCATGCTCATAATTATATAATTCCTGGTATATATTGTATCCGGATGAAGCAGCATACCCCGTTGAATTACATATCCTATGGTACTTTCCAGAGCAAGCAGAATTGCCTTATCAATATCTTTATATGCCCATTCCCTTATATTTTCCACACCGGGAAAATCCCTGCCGGGCTCAATATAATCGGCAATAAATATGATTTTGTCAAGCATGGTCATATTTTCTTTTCCTGTTGTATGTACCCTTATTGCTTCAAGGACATCTTCGTCTTTTATTCCATACTCAAATTTAGCAATACACGCTGCAATCGGTCCATGCAGGAGATCGGGCTGCCTTCTCTGTATTTCGTCAACTTCAATACCGTATTTTCTGCATGTTTCAAAAACATCAGCTTTATCCATGTTCCGTGCACAATCGTGGAGGATGGCCGCTACTTCGGCTTTTTTCCTGTCAACGCCGTAAAAATCGGCAAGCCTGGAGGCTGTATCCATCACATTTACGGAATGCACAAACCTCTTAGGCTTCATATCTGTCTCAAGCTTATGTTTAATCTCCTCAATATTTATATCATTTATATCCATACCTGTCACGGCTTTCAGGTCTTTATTGTCCCCATTATTGTCCATACCCAATATTCATCCCTTACCTTGTGTAAAATAGAACCCTTAATAAATATAGACAAATATAAATATAGTCATTTATAAATATAGATCTTTATAATATAAATTTTTATAAATATAAACCCTTTTCTTTTATATATTCTTCCACTTCATAAGGAACAAGATATTTTACGGATTTCCCGGATTTTACCCTGTTCCTTATCATGGTGGAAGATATTTCTATCAAAGGTGTGTTAAGCAGGTTTATCTTTGCATGGTAATTGGATTCCAGGTACTTAATTTCTTTATATAAGGATTCTTTATCATAACCGGGCCTTAACGTAGCAATAAACTCGCACATGGCAAACAACTTTTCAAACTGCTTCCATGTAACCAGTTCAGGTATTACATCCGCCCCGATTATAAAAAACAGCTTGGTATCTTCCCCATATATTTCTATGAGCTGGGCCACGGTTTCGACGGTATATGAATAACCTCCCCTGTCTATCTCCATGGAGGAAACTTCAAAGAACTCGTTCCCTTTCACGGCCATGCTTACCATTTCATACCTATGTTCAGCAGGAGTAACACGGCAATTAGTTTTGTGGGGAGGATTACCGCAGGGTATGAATATTACTTTATCCAGCTGCATCATTTCCCTTGCTTCTTCCGCTATTATAAGGTGCCCATAATGGATTGGGTCAAAAGTTCCTCCTGAAACTCCTATTCTTTTGTACTTGCAGCTCATTTGCCAATCACTTCTCTCCGTCAAAGTATTCTTTCAATCAAATTATTGAGGTTACCTTAACCCGATATCCTTCCTGTAGAACATATTTTCGAAACGGATCCTTTTCATCCCTCTGTACGCTTTATTTACAGCTAATTCCAGGGTATCGTCAAGGGCGGTAACTCCCAGTACCCGTCCTCCTGCCGTATAGTATTTGCCGTTTTCATATTTTGTACCTGCATGGAAAACAATAACATCTTCATACTTTTCAGCGTCATCAATGCCGTTTATTTCAAAGCCTGTACTGTACTTCCCGGGGTATCCCTCCGATGCTGCCACAACGCACACTGAAGCCCGCTGCTCCCACTCAATGTTAACAGTATGGAGTTTTTCATCAATTATTGCATTAAATATATCAACAATATCTGTTTTAAGTCTCGGCAATACGGCCTGGGCTTCCGGATCCCCAAACCTGGCATTATACTCAAGAACCCTTGGGCCGTCCTTTGTAATCATGAGTCCGAAATACAGCACTCCCTTAAAGGTGCGGCCTTCTTTGTTCATTGCCTCCATGGTAGGTATAAATATGGAATTCATGCTGGTTTCCATCAATTCATCAGTGAAATATTTGCTTGGAGACAAAGCTCCCATTCCACCGGTATTAGGACCCAGGTCTCCGTCGTAAGCCTTCTTGTGGTCCTGGGAACTGACCATCGGAATAAGGGTTTTCCCGTCAGTAAAGGCCAGGACGGTTACTTCCTTCCCTGTTAAATATTCTTCAATAACTATCCTGCTTCCGGATTCTCCGAAAATTTTGTCATCCATTATTTCATGTACTGCTTTTTCAGCTTCCTCATAGGACTGGGCAATTATGACACCTTTACCCAGGGCAAGGCCGTCAGCTTTTATAACCGACGGATATCTGCAGTTTTTCAGGTACTTTAAGGCTTCGGCAGGATTATCGTATACCTGGAAGTCTGCCGTAGGTATCCCGTATTTCTTCATAAGATTTTTCGCAAATGCCTTGCTTGACTCAATCATTGCCGAATTCTTAACAGGACCGAAAGCCCTTATACCTGACGAATTCAAAGCATCAACCATACCTGCTGCCAACGGGTCGTCCGGAGAAACCACAACAAGATCAATACCCTTCTCTTTGGAGAATTTTACGACACTGTCAATATCCATCGCTTTTATTGGAACACATTCGGCAATTTTCGATATTCCCCCGTTTCCAGGAGCGCAATATATTTTTTTTACCGAGGGGTTCCGGGCTATCTTCCATACTATGGCATGTTCCCTGCCCCCGCCGCCAACCACAAGTATCTTCATCTTCAATCTCTCCCGAAATTTTATTTGTTTTAACCCGCAAATTATTCTTAATGCCTGAAATGCCTCATTCCGGTAAATATCATCGCTATGCCTTTCTCATTGCAGGCATCAATTGATTCCTTATCCCTTATGGAACCGCCTGGCTGTATAACAGCAGCTATACCTGCAGCAGCGGATATATCAACCCAGTCTGCAAACGGGAAAAAGGCATCTGAAGCAAGTACGGCTCCCCTTGCCCTTTCCTTAGCGTAATCAAGGGCAATTTTAACTGAAGTTACCCTGTTGGCCTGTCCGGGGCCAATACCGACTGTCTGCTTATCTTTTGCAATTACAATTGCATTTGACTTGGTGTGCTTTACAACCTTTAACGCGAAAATCAAATCTTCCATCTGTTTGCTGTCCGGTCTTTTTTCAGTAACATACTCAATTGCATCCATGTTAATCAGTTCACTGTTATATTGCTGCACCAGTATTCCGCCATAAACCTTTTTCATGTCATATGTTTTACTGCTGATTTTTTTGGAAATATCACTGATCTTAAGAATACGGATATTTTTCTTCTGCTTTAAAATACTAAGTGCCTCCTCACTATATGAGGGCGCTATAACTATCTCCACAAAAATTTTATTGATTTCCTCAGCAGTCCTTGCGTCAATTTCCCTGTTGGCTGCAATAATTCCGCCGAATATGGAAACAGGGTCTGCCTCATATGCTTTGATATACGCGTCATAAATATTATCCGCACTTGCTACACCGCATGGGTTTGCATGCTTTACAGCCACCACTGTAGGTTCGTCAAATTCCTTCAGCAGTTCCAAAGCACCGTTTGCGTCATTAATATTGTTATATGAGAGTTCTTTTCCATGGAGCTGAACTGCATCTGCCAAGCAGCTCTTATCCCTTATGACTTCCCTGTAAAAAGCGGCTTTTTGATGGGGATTTTCACCATATCTCATATCCTGGACTTTTTCATATGTAACCGTAAGAACATCAGGGAAAACATCATCTTCAGTATTCAATGCCCCATCTTTCCCTGCCCTTTCTTTCAGGTAATTTGCAATTAATGCATCATAATGGGCTGTTTGCTCAAAAACCTTGCTTGCCAGCATGTACCTGGTCCTGTAGCTGACATCGCCTGTCTGCTTTATTTCTTCTAATATTGTATTGTAGTCTGTCGGATCAACAACAACCACAACATCCCTAAAGTTTTTCGCTGCAGCCCTTAACATTGAGGGACCGCCTATATCAATGTTTTCTATTGCCTCTTCTTCAGTTACGTTTTCTTTTAATATGGTTTCCTTGAAGGGATAGAGGTTAATTACCACCATATCTATGGGCTCAATGCCCAGTTCTTTAATCCGGCTCATGTGTTCCGGATTGTTCCTGATGGCAAGAATGCCTCCGTGAATCTTGGGATGGAGGGTCTTCACTCTCCCATCCAGGCATTCCGGAAATCCTGTTACATCCGAAACGTTTATAACCTTTATTCCTGCTTCACTTAAGGTTTTTGCAGTACCGCCGGTTGATATTATCTGAACACCCAGTTGCTCAAGTTCCCTGGCAAAGTCCACTATGCCGGTCTTATTTGAAACGCTTATTATTGCTCTCTTAATCATTTTCTATCACTCCTTGTTTCATCCTGTTTTATCTTCATTTATCTTGCATTTATCTTGACTTGACCTCTTCATTTTATCTTTTCTTACCTTATTATTCCTTATTTTATCCTTACCCTTCTTCCTTCAATAACAAGCCTTCCCTCAGCAAATAGTTTAATTGCCTCGGGAAGTATCTGCCATTCGGCCTGTTCCATAACCCTTTTCTGCAATGTTTCCGGGGTATCACCCTCTTCTACGTATACCGCTTTTTGCAGTATTATCGGCCCGGAATCAGGCTCAAGGGTTACAAAATGCACTGTGGCTCCCGTAACCTTAACCCCGTATTCAAGGGCTTTTTGGTGGGGTATAATGCCATAATAGCCTTTCCCACAAAAAGCCGGAATCAAAGAAGGATGAACATTCATTATTCTGCCTTCAAATTCATTGATAAACCTTTCCCCCAGTATGGACAAAAATCCTGCCATTACAACCAGGTCCACGTTATATTGCTTTAAGTGTTTAATCAGTGCCTCATCGTATTCCTCAAGGGTATTATAATCCTTGCGCGATATCCAGGCAGAAGGTATATTATGCTTCTCAGCCCTTTTAAGAGCATAGGCATCTTTTTTGCTGGATACCACCGTAACAATACGGCAATTCTCAAGATAACCGGATTCTATTTTGTCTATGATTGCCTGTAAATTGGTTCCCCCGCCTGATACCAGGACTCCTATGTTCAGCATATTTCCACCCCGTGTAGGCCTTCCACCACTTCGCCAATTATATATGCCTGTTTATTTTCCCTGTTTAAATAGGACACAACATCTCCGGCTATGCTTTCATCAACTGCCAGCACCATGCCGATTCCCATGTTGAATGTATTGAACATTTCCTTTTCTTCAATGTTTCCGATATCCTTGATAATATTAAATATTGGAAGAACAGGCCAGGAACCCTTTTCTATCCTTGCTCTTAACCCATCCGGAATCATTCTCGGTATGTTTTCATAAAATCCTCCGCCGGTTATATGACTTATGCCCTTTACCCTGTATTTTTCAATCAGATCAAGGATTGTTTTCACATATATCCTTGTTGGCTTTATCAATTCCTCTCCCAGGCTTGAATTCAGGGATTCCACATACTCATTAAGCTTCTCGTTGTTTAAATTAAAAAGCTTCCTTACCAGAGAAAAGCCATTGCTGTGCAGTCCTGACGAAGCAAGCCCGATAAGCTTGTCACCTGCTTTTATGTCCCGTCCGTCAATAATTCTGTCCCTCTCAACAACACCAACTGCAAATCCCGCAACATCATATTCATCCTCAGGATAAAAACCTGGCATTTCGGCAGTTTCTCCGCCTATTAAGGCACATCCTGCCTGTATGCAGCCATCCGATATGCCCTTTACGATTTCTGCAACCCTTTCCGGGCAGTTTTTGCCAACGGCAATATAGTCCAGGAAAAACAGCGGTTCAGCGCCGCTGCATACCACATCATTAACACACATGGCCACACAGTCAATTCCAACGGTATCATGTTTATCCATCAGAAAGGCAACTTTCAGCTTTGTTCCTACCCCGTCGGTTCCCGAAACAAGGACAGGTTCCTTATACTTATCTTTATTTAAAGAAAACAGTCCGCCGAATCCCCCGATATCTGTCAGGACTTCCGGCCGAAAAGTCCTTTTTACATGTTGCCTTATAAGTTTTACAACCTCGTACCCTGCTTCAATATCAACTCCCGCGTCTTTATAAGTCGCCATTTAAATTCCCTCCCCGGATATATGATATACAAATAACATCACTCTTTACTTGATATATGTACTCAGATATTTTTGTCAGATATTTTTATATTTATCAGATATTTTTATAGGATAGTCCCCGTCAAAACAGGCATGGCAAAAATTGCACTTTGCTCCTACAGGAGTCTTAAGAAGTGATTCCAAACTCAGGTATTCCAAGCTGTCCGCCCCTATAATGTTTTTTATTTCCTCTATTGAATAAGTAGAGGCCATCAACTGATCCGCAGACGGTGTGTCAATACCGTAGTAGCAAGGAAATTTATACGGCGGGGAACTAACCCTTATATGTACCTCTTTTGCCCCTGCATTTCTAAGTATCTGTACTATGGCTTTGGTAGTTGTGCCTCTGACTATTGAGTCATCCACCATTACGACCCTTTTTCCCTCTATTTCGCTTTTTATTGCGTTAAATTTTATCTTAACTGCAATTTCCCTTTTTTCCTGTCCAGGTCTAATAAACGTCCTGCCGACATACTTGTTTTTTATAAGCCCTGTTCCATAAGGTATGCCTGACTGGATTGAATAGCCAAGGGCTGATATAAGGCCGCTGTCAGGTGTTCCTATAACGACATCCGCATCAACGGGATGCTCAATGGCAAGCCTTTTTCCTGCTTCCAATCTTGCTTCGTATACACTTGCTCCGTCTATATAACTGTCCTGACGGGCAAAATACACGAATTCAAATATACAAAGCCGTGATTGGGAATTGACCCCGACCATTATGGACTCAAGGCCCTTTTCACTGATTACAACTATCTCTCCGGGTTTGACATCCCTGATAAATTCTGCGCCCACTGCATCCAAGGCACAGGATTCGGACGCAAAAAGATAGGAGTTTCCAATCCTGCCAATGCATAAGGGCTTTATGCCCAACGGGTCCCTCACTCCGATAAGTTTACCGGAAGTCAGCACAACAAAAGCATAAGACCCTACTATATCATTCATCACTTTAGTCAGTGTTTCTTCAATACTATTGCTGAAAATTGCATACCTGGATATAAGGCTGGCAATGATTTCGGTATCGCTGCCTGCCTGGAATATTGCCCCCTTTTTCTCCATCTCGTCCCTTAGATGACCTGAGTTTATCAGTGTCCCGTTATAGGCTAAGGCCAATTGGCCTGCATTATATCTCATGACAAAGGGCTGGATATTTTCCCTGATTTCCTTAACATTTGATGTATACATAACATGTCCTATGGCAATGTTGCCTTTTAAATGCTCAAGAATGGTATCATTGAACACCTCGGACACAAGGCCCGTATCTTTATAGTAGATTATGGTGCCTGCGTCATTAACCGCGATTCCCGTACTTTCCTGACCCCTGTGTTGAAGGGCAAATAAACCGTAATAGGATAATCTCGCCACATCAAGGTTATCATTGCTGTATATGCCGAATACGCCGCATTTCTCATTTAATTTATTATTCACCTTACTATTCATTCTGCGGTTATCTCACCCTCCCTGGTTTGGTCTTATGCCTGTTTTACGCCAGCCCTTCATTTTTTAGTGTTTCCCGGAGTTTTTCATTTTTCGCTTCAACCCCGTCAGCCAGCTTCTTTTTATACTCTTTAATTTTCCTTCTTATTTCTTCATTGGAAACTGAAAGTATCTGTAAAGCCAGCAATGCCGCATTTTCAGCTCCGTCTATAGCAACTGTGGCCACTGGGATACCTGCAGGCATTTGTACGATAGACAGCAATGAATCAAGGCCATCCAATGTGGAAGATTTTATGGGTATTCCTATAACGGGCAGCGGTGTATAGGCAGCCAGCACCCCGGGCAGATGGGCAGCTTTTCCGGCTGCTGCTATTATTACATCAAACCCGTTTTCTTCAGCACTTTTGGCAAATTCCATAGCCTTCTCCGGTGTCCTATGGGCGGAACAAACCATAACTTCATATTCAACGTCAAATTCCTTAAGCATTTTTATGCATTTTTGGACAATGGGAAAATCCGAATCACTTCCCATAATAACTGCTACTTTTTCACGACCTTTTCCCATTTTTCATCCTCCCTCATGAAATATCTTATAAGTAGCTAAGCGCTCTTTTAGAGTGTATGTACATACTGAATAAGCAAAATTATATTTGTGCAAATGGTCCAACCTGATATAACAAAATGTTATAAGCATTCATTATAACCTATTAATTATGATCATGACAATAATAACATCCATAATTTAAGTATAAACACATTTGCCCAAAATAACTATAGGATAAGCATATAATAAAAAATTAAGTATAGTATAAGTAAATTGTATAAAATATATAAAAAATATATAAGGCGGAGACCGAAATCCAGCAAATACAATATCAGTAATCTGCAGTTTCCGGCTCCGCCGTTCGCCACCATGTTTCACTACATTAATTACACGAAATTATTCTATACTAATAACTAATCGGCTTATTATTGAAGACTATATTTCTTCATATTATTTTTCTTACATTATAGTTTATTCACAATTTACGCTATAATCTTTAAAACAAACAGGATAACCAATACATAAATAACCGGATGTATCTCTTTTATTTTTCCGGATATAATCTTAAGTATAAACCAGGAAAGTATTCCTACCATAATACCATCCGCAATGCTGTATGCCATCGGCATTATAACCATTGCTAAGAAAGCAGGGATTGCATCTGTATAATCGCTGGTAAAATCTATATTTTTTATTGAAGATACCATTAAAAGACCTACAATTATTAACGCAGGAGCTGTAGCAAAGGAAGGTATTATAGTCAGGATAGGCGAAAATATTAAGGAGGCTATCATAAGAAGTCCCGTTACAATGGCTGTAAGGCCTGTCCTTCCGCCAACTGCAACACCTGCTGAACTTTCAACGAAACTGGTGATGGTTGAGGTTCCAAGACAAGCACCTTCAACAGTACCTATCGCATCCGCCAACAATGCCTGTCTTGCCCTGGGAAGCTTTCCGTCCTTGGTAAGCATGTTGGCCTGACTTGCAACACCTATCAAGGTACCTACTGTATCAAATAAATCTACAAAGAGGAAAGCAAACATAACAACTAAGAAGTTTACTCCCATGTTGAAAGCGCCTTTAAAATCAAGTTTAAAGAAGATTGGCGAAAGTGAAGGCGGTAATGAAATTATGCCATTGGGTATCAGATTATATCCGTCCACGCCTACTTTATAAAGGCCGACCAACTGGCATATTATTCCAAGAACGTATGTAGCCAGGATACCCAGCAAAATGGCGCCTTTTACTTTTTTATGTAATAACACTCCTATAATTAAAACTCCGAGGATAGAAAGAATAACAGTGATGCTCTTAAGATTTCCCAGTGCTACCAGGGTAGCATCGTCATTAACTATGATTTGCGCATTCTGGAAACCGATAAAAGTAATAAATAATCCTATTCCAACAGTAATTCCATACTTCAAATTCGACGGTATGGAATTAATCATACTCTCCCTGAACCTTGTCAGAGTTAAAATAATAAATATAATACCTTCGATAAATACGGCGGTTAGGGCAATTTTCCATGAATAACCCATACTGCCGCAGACAACATAGGCAAAATATGCGTTCAAGCCCATTCCTGAAGCCAGCGCAACAGGATAATTTGCCAGCAATGCCATGGCTATACACGCAATCGCCGATGCAAGAGCCGTAGCCGTAAAAACCGCTCCCCTGTCCATACCGGCAGCTTCCAGTATCTCAGGGTTAACAACCAGGATATAAGCCATGGTCATAAACGTTGTGACGCCTGCTACAACTTCTGTTTTTACGTTTGTGCCGTTTTCTTTGAGTTTAAACTGCTTTTCTAGAAACATCTCCATAAACTTTCCTCCTTTTTCTTAATAATTAATGGTTTTTATTGAAATAAAGCTTATTAAAATAAAAATAATATATTATATAATCTCCTCTATAGCTATTTGAATCAATTTAACAAATAGATATAGATGATTATAAAATATCAATTTATAATGTTTATAATAAAATATTCCTTATTGATTTTTCATCAATAATCCGCTTTTTTATTCATGAAAAACAAAAATACATAAATCTGCTTAAACTAACTTAAAAACGGGTTGGTTAAACCAACCCGCTGATATAGTCAGTGCCTGACTTGATCCACAAACATATACTATCAAACTTGTTTATCTTTTGTCAACTACCCTTCAATTATTTTTATAAACACCTTCCTGTTACGGGGACCGTCAAACTCGCATAGGTATATCCCCTGCCACGTTCCCAGCAAAAGCCTGCCTTCCTCAATTATCATCTGCTGGGAAAAGCCAAACAAGCTGGCCTTTATATGGGCTGCCGAATTGCCTTCAATATGGTCGTAATTATCATCGAAGGGAACTATTTTATTTATTTCCTTCACAATATCCGACACCACATCAGGATCCGCATTTTCATTAATTGTAATACCTGCGGTTGTATGAGGGACAAATACCATGCATATGCCTGATTTTACGCCGCTTTTTACCACAACTTCCTCTATTTTGGCAGTTATATCCACCATGCATACCCTTCCGGGCGTCCTGACACTTATGCTGGTAGCCTGCACAATCCACAACCTCCCGGTTTATTTTATATTGTCTATTTTATTTATTGACATCATTTTTATTTATTAATATTGAATCTATTGCACATTTTACCATACACTTCATTGTACACTTCCCTCAGGGGAATATTATTTTTCCTCGCTATTTCCTTGCAGTCCTCATATTCCGGGGCCGCTTTTCTAATCCCGTCCCTGTAGGAAACCTTTACCTTTACAGGCCCATAACCGGTTTCCACTTGCTGAATCTCCCTGTCCATACAATATCTGAGGGTAGTATACTTGCGAACCCCGATGGTGGATGTTTCACTGAATATTATATCAACAAGCTTATCTTCATCCTCCACTCTTCCAAGTACGGTAAGCAGGACACCGGGCCTGTTCTTTTTCATATATACGGGTGTATAAAAAACATCCAGAGCACCCGCTTCCATAAGCTGATCCAGGGTATATCCCAGTATTTCAGGATTCATATTATCTATATTCGTTTCAAGTATTAATATCCTGTCCAGTTCCTTCTCTTTACCGTCATTTGCTTCATCGTTTATATCTTTTTCATCCATTAATTCGCCCATGACCACCCTCAGGGCGTTCAGGCGGCCGGTTTCTCTTTTACCCATGCCATACCCTGTTTTCTCAACAGTCATCATGGGCATATTTCCAAAACCTGAAGCAAGGCTCTTTATAAGCCCCATACCCGTTGGTGTTATAAGCTCCGTGTCCACATCTATCGTCCTGAAGGGTATATTGCTTCCCGCAAGCATTTCCACCACGGCAGGCACAGGTACAGGTATTATTCCGTGGCTGCACTTCACAAAACCTTTCCCGTCATGTAGCACTGATGAATAGACCTTGTCAACCCCCAGTAAGTCTATACATATTGCGCATCCTACTATGTCAACTATTGAATCTATTGCTCCCACCTCATGGAAATGTATCTCATTTATGTCTTTATTGTGCACCTTTGCTTCTGCCCTTGCAATTTCCCTGAAAACCTTTTTGCTGAAATCCTTTACATTTTGCTTCAGTCCGCTTCTGTCAATAAGAAGCTCGATATCTTCCAAGTGACGCTCTTCAACGTCATTTTCAACGATAACGGTAACATCGGTACCATATATTCCGCTTTTCTGTACCTTTTCAATTTGTAGCCGGTACCCTGTCAACCCCAGCTTGTCCAGTTCTTTTCTGAACTCCGTTTCATCTATGCCAAGGTCAAGGAGCGCAGCCAAAGTCATATCCCCACTGATTCCCGAAAAACAATCAAAATACAGAACCTTCATCTAATTATACCTCCGACTTCCGTCATATTTCATATGCCATATATTTTTTACCCAATTCGTAAGCTATTTATTACTGTCCTGGGCTATTTGTCACTGTTCTTGTTTATAATGCTGGCCAAATAGCCTGCACCAAAACCGTTATCTATATTAACAACAGCAACTCCTGCAGCACAGCTGTTCAACATTGATAGGAGGGCAGAAAGACCTCCGAAGTTTGCACCGTATCCTATACTGGTAGGAACCGCTATAACCGGCCTTTCAACCAACCCCCCCACAACGCTGGCAAGGGCGCCCTCCATTCCTGCCACAACAATTAAAACATTAGCCCTGGTTAATCTGTCATAATTCGCCAGTAGTCTATGAAGGCCTGCAACACCCACATCGTAAATTCTGTCAACCTTATTCCCCATAACTTCGGCTGTAACGGCAGCCTCCTCTGCTACAGGCAAATCCGCCGTACCGGCGCTTACCACTGCAACAACCTTGTCGGATAAGATTATTTCTTTCCTTTTTACAACCACAATTCTTGCAGCTTCATAATAAACAGCTTCCGAAGTGATTTCCCTGACGCCTTCGTACACGTCCCTGGAAGCCCTTGTTGCCATAATGTTGTTGTCATATTCCATGAGCTTGCTCATGATTTGCTTTACCTGTTCAACAGTTTTGCCCTGGCAAAATACAACCTCCGGATACCCGGTCCTCAAATTCCTGTGATGATCAACCTTTGCAAAGCCCAGATCCTCGAAGGGAAGCTTCTTTAAGTTTAATACGGCATCTTCCACCGAAAGCTTCCCTGATTTTACATCTTCCAGTAACTTCTTTAAACTCTCGGTATTCAATCAAATCACTCCATATTAACTATATAACTATATGTCACATATTAACTATAACTATATACGAGTCAATAAATATTCACATTAATATAACTACTCATAATTAGGACTTCTCTTTTTTATTAAGGTTTTGAAGCAGGTAGGCATTAATAAATTCGTCAATTTCGCCGTCCATAACCGCATTAACATTGCCTTCCTCATATTCAGTCCTATGGTCCTTGACAAGGGTATAGGGACAGAATACATATGACCTTATCTGGCTGCCCCATTCAATTTTCATTTGAACTCCCTTCAAGTCCTCAATCTTTTCCTTCTGCTCCCGCTTCTTTAATTCAAACAGCTTGGCTTTAAGCATTTTCATGGCCGTTTCCCTGTTTTGAATCTGGGAACGTTCGCTCTGGCACGAAACCACGATTCCGGTAGGTATATGAGTAATCCTTACGGCAGATTCAGTTTTGTTTACATGTTGTCCGCCCGCTCCGCTTGATCGGTAAGTATCAATACGCAAGTCATCTGGGTTTATATCAATTTGTATGTTCTCATCCAGTTCCGGTATGACATCCACCGAGGCAAAGGATGTATGCCTTCTGCCTGAAGCATCAAAAGGAGATATTCTGACAAGCCTGTGCACTCCTTTTTCTGCCTTCAAATAGCCATAAGCATTTTCACCTTCCACAAGGAAAGTAACACTTTTTATGCCTGCCTCTTCGCCATCAAGATAGTCAAGAATTTTTACCTTAAAGCCTCTCTTCTCAGCCCACCTGGTATACATTCTCAAAAGCATCTGCACCCAGTCCTGGGCCTCAGTTCCGCCCGCACCTGCATGAAGGCTGACCATCGCATTATTCCTGTCATACGGACCGTCAAGGAGGGTTTCAAGCTTCAAATTCTTTATGTCTTTTCTCAGTTTTATTATTCCTTCTCTTACCTCAGCTACAACGCTTTCATCGTTTTCTTCGATGCCAAGTTCATTTAACGTCTCTATATCCTGCAAGTTCCTTTCAAGTTCTTCCAACTTGTTAATTTTTGACCTTAAGGCCTTGATTTTCTGCATAACTGTCTGGGTTGCTTCAATGTTGCTCCAGAACTCAGGATTTTCAGTCTGCTTCTCTAAATCCGCCAGTTCTTTTTTCATGGCAGGGACGTCAAAGTGAATCCCTCATTTCTTTTAATTCTTCAGCCAGGTCAGCAATTTCAAATCTAAACTGTTCCAGCTCAACCATTTTCATCATTCCTTCCTGTTATTTTTTTGACGGCTTTTTAAAATACTGTTAAAAACAATTATAATTGTTATTTTTGGTTATTTTAATATGAATTATAATTGCATAATGATATTATCTATTGAATAAGACCAATTGTCAACGCTGATGAAAATATGGGTTCGACGGCCAGCTATTTGCTACCGGTATTTTTATTAATATTCCTTTTTGAGGAGAGCAAGACAGTCATAATTGAACGGATGCTTTCAACCGGTATTCCCGACTTCTGGATTTCTTCCGCCAGTTTGAGGTATTCCAGGTTGTTTTTGTTCATTATCCACTGAAGCAGGTTAAGTTCTAGATGTTCCAGTTTGCTCATAACCATGCTTTCAGTTCCGTAATAGTAATCAACCCCCGTTTGCTGTACTTCCCTTATATACAGTTCCTTTTCGTGCTTATATGCCTCATAGGTATTATACCTGTAAAAAAAAGATTCAGGGACTGAAGCATATTTTGCCAGTACCCTGATAGTACCTATTTAAGGTATTTTTTCTCCTTTTACATACAACTCCAGCATGTCAGGCGTTATCATAGTGCCTGTTTTTCTGAATATATCCCTGGAGAACTCTTCAAATGTCATGTCTCCCTTTATTAACTCAATATTTTTGGCTACGGTTAATACATTAATATCCTTGCATGAAGTCCTTCCAAGTAAATAATCTATCGAGACGCCGAAAAAATCGGCTATTTTTCTAAGAATTTCATAGTCAGGTTGCCTCTTTGAAAGTTCATAGGAAGCAACTGCCTGCCGGGTTATCCCAAGGTAATCAGCCAGGTCTTTTTGCGACAAGTGGTTTTCTTCCCTGAGCTTTTTTATAATTGATGCAAATGCCATGAAAGATCACCCGTTTTAAACCAAATATTATACTAAATTTTACTACAGCGCAGGCAAAAATACAACTTTATATCGTATAATTTCTCACCCTAGTCCCAATTTTTTGGTGAACCGTTGTATTCTCTTCAGTGCTTCTATAATATTTTCCATGGAATTAGCATACGTAGCCCTTACAAATCCTTCACCGCACTCTCCGAATGCAGCGCCCGAAACCACCAGGACTTTTTCTTCGGTGAGGAGCCTCTCGCAGAATTGGTCTGAAGTCATTCCCGAACTTCTTATATCCGGAAAAACATAAAATGCCCCCTGGGGTTCAAAACAGTCAAAACCTGCTTTTCTGAAACCGTCTACCATTATCCTTCTTCTCCTGTTATACTCCCTGACCATTGCAGTTACCTGGCTGTCGCTGCTTCTCAACGCTTCGATGGCAGCTTTCTGGGACATTGTGGGTGAGCACATAATGGCATATTGGTGAATTTTAAACATCGCATTTATCACGTCAGGGTGTCCGCAGGCAAAACCCAGCCTCCATCCTGTCATTGCAAATGCTTTGGAAAATCCGTTTATTACAATAACTTTTTCCTTCATTTCAGGGAAATTTGCTATGGATATGTGTTTGCCCTCATATGTCAGTTCGGCATATATTTCATCAGATATTACCATTATATCTCTATCCTTCAGGACTTCAACTATCTTGGCCAAATCCTCCCTGTTCATAACGGCGCCTGTGGGATTGTTGGGATAGGAAAGAATCAGCACCTTTGTACGCGGTGTAATGCTTTTCTCCAGCAGTTCGGGCGTAAGCTTGAATTTATTTTCCGAGCTAAGCCTTATTGTTACAGGTTTGCCCCCGTTAAATAAGGTACAGGGCTTGTATGCCACAAAACAAGGCTCAGGTATAATCACCTCGTCTCCAGGCTCAACGAGGGCCCTGAGAGCCAAATCTATGGCCTCACTTCCTCCAACCGTAACTATTATTTCACTTTTTGGATCATATTCCATATTGAATTTCCGTTTCATGTACCTGGAAATTTCCTCTCTTAGCTCCAGGTATCCCATGTTGGGAGTATAATGGGTATAACCCTTTTCCAGGGAATATATACCTGCTTCCCTTATATTCCATGGTGTTACAAAATCCGGTTCCCCAACCCCAAGGGAAATGGCATCTTTCATATCATTTAACAAGTCAAAATATTTCCTTATACCGGAGGGAGGGACAGCCCTGACCCATGGCGAAATCATCTCTTTGACATTCATAGAATCACTGCCTCCCTGTTATCCCTTTGTTTATCTTCAAAAATAGTGCCGTTTTCCTTGTACCTTTTAAGTACAAAATGGGTTGACGTACTCAGAACCGACTCCAATGTGGCCAGTTTTTCGGATACAAAAAATGCTATGTCCTTCAATGATTTACCTTCAATTATTACCGTCAGGTCAAATCCTCCCGACATAAGGTAACAGGATTTTACTTCAGGATACCTGTAGATCCTTTCGGCAATTTTATCAAACCCTTCCCCTCTCTGGGGAGCCACTTTTACTTCAATTAACGCAGTTACAGTCTCCTTTTGGGTTTTTTCCCAGTTAACAACCGTTTTGTAGCCTACTATTATATTTTTTTCTTCCAGTGTTTTAATTGCTTCCCTGACTTCGTCAACACTCACATTAAGCATAACCGCTATCTGTTCTTCCGTGTATTTACCGTTGCTCTCCAGTATTTCAAGCACTTCCTGAATGAATTCGGCATTTTTTGAATCCATAAATAATCCTCCTTTACTTATATGTTATATAAACTACTTTTGCAAATGTTATATAAACCACTTTCACAAACTAATAACTTTGCTGACTAATTCCTTAATTCTATTAAATCTAAAATTCTATCAAAACTAATAGATACTATTTAAATTGATAAGTATAAAAAAAACCTTCAATCCCTATTAGGGACGAAGGTTTATTTCGCGGTACCACCCTACTTGATACTTAATCGTTGTCCCTCCAAACCCAGTACAACCTTTAAGTATCCACCTCTTTCAGCGCTTAATTACGCCTATCTTCTATAACGTGAAGAAACCCGTCTTGCCCTACGTTAAGGATTGACTCCTTATTTTTCAGGAAGAAACTCCGGGACTGCTTTCTATATAGCATCTTACCGGACTCGCACCAACCGCCGGTTCTCTTAAAAGCCTGCTATATATACTCTTTCCCTTCATCGTCTTTAAATAAGCTTGTTTTGTAAAGGATATTTTAATATAATTATTTAAAATTATACTCAATAACCTACTTATTTTCAAGTATATAATTTAGAAATTTCGTATTTTTTCTAATCCTTTATGCTTCTTCCTGCTCCCCAAGAATATCCTCAAGCTGCTCATTATATTTTTTTAAGGTAAACGTAATACCCTTCCTTAAGGCTCTTATTTCTTCTTTTATATCCACAAGCTTTTCTTTTTCCTTCTCTATAATTTCCTCAATTTTAAGCCTCTCTTCATTAGCCCTTTCCTCTGCCTCTTTAATGATCATCTGGGCTTTTTCCTCCGCTTTAATAAGGACATCGGCAATCCTTGCCCGTTCTTCGTTTATCTGCTGTTCCTTTTTCAGCAGTTCTTCATATTTCATCCTCAATTGGCTGTTTTCTTCTCTTAATGCGCTAATTTCATCATCCTTTTCTTTCAACTTCCTTTCAAAGTCATCAATAACACTCTCTATATATTTATTAACATCTTCCTTGTTAAATCCCCGTATAGATAGTCGGAACCGTCTTTCACCGGACATTCTTCTCCCCCCTCTTTTTATATATTCAATACCTTTTCATAAAATCCTCTTATATAATATAATTTTTTAGATTTCTTTTCCAACTTTATTTTACACTTTCCATAAATACCAAAAAAGTCATATCATTTTTTAATGATATGACTTTTTTACATGCATATCTGCATTTATAGCTCTTATAGTTATGTTTTTTACTTGTACTTTCAATTTATATATGTTCACAGGTTTTTATCAATAAGTTCCTTAAATTCTGATTTTGATCTTGCCCCCACGACCCTTTCAATTACCTTGCCATCCTTAAATAACATGATTGTGGGAATGCTCATAATTTTATAATTCATTGCAAGTTCTTCTTCCTTATCAACGTTAACCTTCCCAACTGTAATTTTACCGTCGTACTCCTCGGCAAGCTCATCAATAATCGGAGCTACCATCCTGCAAGGCCCGCACCATTCAGCCCAAAAATCAACCAGGGTAAGTTTTGTTGAATTTATCACCTCACTGTCGAAATTACTTTTCGTTAACTCAATTACCTTTTCACTAGCCATAGTATTAAAAACACTCCTTCTCCATCCTTTTTTATTTTTATATAACTAAATTTTAAAAAATATTTATATTCAAAAAATAAACGAATAATTTTTAATTTTATATAAAATATATACTTATTACTGCTGATTACTGCTTATACACTACTTATTTTACCCCGTAATCATCCAGGGCAAACAGTGAATTTTATTTATTAATTTTATTTATATTATTTATATTATTATTTTAATCGGCATTAACAATAATAAAAAGGGGGCAAAAGAATAATAATAGTCTTTGTAAATAATAATATAAAATAAACATTATGAATCGGAGGATATCTATGTTTCTGACAGGAAAAATAGTTGTAAAACCCATACTTCCCCAAAAATTAAAAAGACTGGAGGACATAGCATATAACCTGTGGTGGTCGTGGAACCAAGAAGCCTTGGAATTATTTGAAGATATAGACCCTGAATTATGGGCAAAGGTGGAAAATAACCCTGTTTATTTCCTGCGTGAAGTAAGCGGCGTAAAACTTGAAGAAGCTGCTAACAGCAGCCGGTATATGGAAAAATACAATGGGATTATAAGCTCTTTTGATAAATATATCTCAGAAGCAAATACCTGGTTTAAAAGAAATTACCCGGATGCAGGCAACCATATGATAGCTTATTTTTCGGCCGAATACGGATTAAATGAAATCCTTCCCATATACTCAGGAGGACTTGGCGTCCTGTCGGGTGATAATTGTAAATCAGCAAGCGACCTTGGCCTTCCATTTGTTGCAGTTGGTTTGTTCTACAAGCAGGGTTACTTCAGCCAGCGAATCAATAAAGAGGGCTGGCAGGAAACCATATTTACCGACCTAGACACATCCAGGCTGCCTTTAAAACCTGTTTATAATAAGGAAGGAAAACCTTTAATTATAAGCATAGAGTTTCCGGGAAGAATGGTTCACGTAAAGGTATGGGAAGTTAAAATAGGCAGGGTGTCTTTATTTTTAATGGACAGCGATACGGATTTGAACAATGAATCAGACAGATGGTTGACCGCCCGCTTATACGGAGGAGACCAGGAAACCAGGATACAGCAGGAAATAATACTTGGAATCGGCGGAGTTAAATTGCTGGACACCCTGGGGTTTAATGTGGCTGTGTATCACATGAATGAAGGCCATTCAGCTTTCTTAGGCCTGGAACTCATCAGGAAATTTATGCAGGAAAAGAATCTATCCTTCAACGAAGCAATGGAAGCGGCGAGCGCACACATTGTTTTTACCACCCACACTCCTGTGCCTGCAGGTAACGATGTGTTCCCCCTTTACATGATGGACAAATATTTCGGAAATTACTGGGGCAAGCTTGGAATAAGCCGGCACCAATTCCTTGATCTCGGACTGAAAGTTAATGACAGCCAAAACTTCAACATGACCGTACTTGCCCTATCCCTTTCAGGATTGAAAAACGGTGTTAGTGAGCTTCACGGGGCTGTAACAAGGAACATATACAGCAATTTATGGGCAGGAGTACCGGAGGACGAAATTCCCATAATCCATATAACCAATGGAATCCATACAATTTCCTGGCTTGCTCCATCCTTAAGAAAACTGTTTGACCAATACCTTGATAAAGACTGGGAAGACAGGATATCGGAAGAATATACATGGCAAAACATAGATAACATACCCGATGAATGTCTCTGGAATATTCACATGGAGCTGAAAAAGGATTTGATTTTATATTTAAGGGAAAAAATAAAAAAACAGAGGATATCAAACGGAAGTTCCCTAAAAAGCATTAAAGATGCGGAGATTTCCCTTGACCCTAATGTACTTACAATCGGCTTTGCAAGGAGATTCGCAACATATAAGAGAGCGGATCTGATTTTCCGGGACATTGAAAGAATAAAAAGAATCCTTAATAATCCCGATATGCCGGTACAGATTATATTTTCCGGTAAAGCCCATCCGGCGGACAGGCCGGCCCATGAGATAATCAAGCGGATAAATGATATAGCCGAGCAGGAGGGGTTCAGAGGGAAAGTTTTTATCATCGAAGATTATAACATGGAATTGGCCCGCAAATTAATACAGGGCGTGGATGTTTGGCTTAATAATCCCAGAAGGCCCCTGGAAGCAAGCGGCACCAGCGGGCAAAAAGCGTGCATCAACGGAGTAATTAATTTCAGTGTCCTAGACGGCTGGTGGTGCGAAGGTTATAACGGGAAAAACGGCTGGACCATAGGCAGCGATATTTTCTACGATAATGAATATTACCAGGATAATGCGGACAGCGAATCACTGTATTATCAACTGGAGAACAATATTATTCCCTTATATTATCACAGGAACGAAAAGGGGATACCAGCAGGATGGGTCAGGTTAATGAAAGAATCCATAAAATCCACGGCCCACCTCTTCAGTACCCACCGCATGGTGCAGGATTATACCGATAAGATGTATATACCTTCCATAAGGCGGGTTGAAAGAATAATAACCAGCAATTTCGCCTTTGCTTCAAAACTTGCCCAATGGAAAGCCTTTATAGCGGAAAACTGGCCTGAGGTATCCATATACTGTGAAAAAGAACTTAACAGGCTCAAGGGATACCGCATTAACGTTAATGAAACGGTTCAGGTCAGGGCATTCGTTAAGCTGGGGAATATAGATCCCTCAAATGTGAAAGTTGAATTGTATTACGGTAAACTAAATAACGGAATAATAGAAGAACCAAGGATTATAGAAATGAATCCGGCTGAAAAAACGGAGCCTTCCACCTGGCTTTATACCGCAGATTTAAAAATCAGCGACGGAGGGGAATACTCCTATTCTTTTCGTGTGATTCCATATCATCCCGATTTGATAAACAAATTTGAAACCGGGCTTATAAAGTGGGTTGTGCAATAATTGATGCGCAATAATTATTGAGAAAACGGAAAAACATGCATACATGTGAAAAGTTAAGCAAGAAATTATTCAGTTATATCGCTTCGAGTATAATTATAAAGTATTAATGGCAATTATTAATATATATGTTATTTTTTATAATTAGTGTATTATTTGTATATGGGGTTGAGTTTAATTAAGCTTTATTTAAAAAGAGAGGTTTGATGCCATGCTCAGGGATGATATGAGTTTTCACGCCATATCGGCTGAAAGTGTGCTTGAATACCTGGAAACCGGTACTGACGGATTAACCGATGAAGAAGTTATCAAAAGGAAGGCCGTATATGGGCCTAACATTCTTAAAGAAGGAAAACGAAAAACCCTATTTGCCATGTTTCTGGAACAGTTCAAGGATGTAATGGTCATTATCCTCCTCATTGCAGCAGCAATATCCGGTTTTTTAAAAGAATTTGCCGATACAGCCATAATACTGGCAGTAGTAATAATAAACGCAATACTTGGTATTATACAAGAAAGCAAGGCGGAGAAAGCCCTCGAAGCCTTAAAGAAAATGTCTGCCCCCTACTCCAAAGTAAAGAGAAACGGTGATGTACTTTTAATAAAAACCGAGGATATAGTACCCGGAGACATAGTCTACCTTGAAGCCGGGGATTATGTTCCTGCTGACATGAGGTTGATTGAATCCGTAAACCTGAAAATAGAGGAATCCGCACTCACGGGCGAATCGGTGCCGGTTGAAAAAATGACAGGGGAAATAAAGGATAAGGATGTTGCTATCGGTGACATGAAAAACATGGCTTTTTCAGGAAGCACCGTTACATACGGAAGAGGCATCGGGATTGTCATTGCCACGGGCATGAATACACAGGTTGGCAAAATAGCAGGGTACATTGCAAAAGACGATGAAGAGGAAACCCCTCTCCAGAAAAAACTGGCCCAAATAGGAAAATACCTCAGTATAGCCGTAGTAGTCATTGCTATAATAATTTTTATTACCGGAATCCTTAACGGAAGGGATATGCTTGAAATGTTCCTCACCTCGGTAAGCCTTGCTGTTGCAGCCATACCGGAAGGACTTCCTGCCGTTGTTACCATAGTGCTTGCCATAGGAGTGCAGAAAATGTCAAGGCAGAATGCCATAATAAGGAAACTGCCTGCAGTAGAAACTTTGGGAAGTACGGATGTAATATGCTCCGATAAAACCGGTACCCTTACTCAAAACAAAATGACGGTAAAAGAGATTTATATCGACGGTAATATATTATCTTCAAATGAAATTAACCCCCGGGATAAATCCTTTGAAATACTTGCCCAGGTTATGCTTCTATGTAACGACAGCAAAATAAGTGAAAAATCCCCGGGCACAATTGAAACTGTCGGAGACCCGACAGAAACGGCTTTAGTAAATTTTGCTGCAAACAAGGGTTATGACAAACGGGAAATGGAAAAAATAATGTACAGGGTAAAAGAAATCCCCTTTGACTCAGAGAGAAAACTTATGACAACCATTAACAAGCTTCCGGGTAATATAACCCCCGGTAATGTAAATTACAGGGTGGCTACAAAAGGGGCTTCTGACGTGCTACTGAAACGATGCAGCAGAATACTTCTTAACGGTGAAATACTGCCCCTCTCCGATGAGTACGTGAAAATGATTGAAGAGGCAAACGGCATTATGGCCGGAAAAGCGTTAAGGGTTCTTGCCATGGCTTTCAAGGATATTGAAGCAATACCTTTGGCCGTTACTTCGGATGAAATGGAAAATGGGCTGGTTTTCGTCGGTCTGGTAGGTATGATAGACCCTCCGAGGCCGGAAGTAAAAGATGCGGTTGATGTGTGCAAAATGGCCGGAATCAGGCCGGTTATGATAACGGGAGACCATAAGGATACAGCTGTGGCAATAGCAAAAGAACTTGGCATATTGGATGAAAACAGTTTTGCAATCACAGGGAGGGATCTGGATAGAATAAGCGATGATGATTTTGACAGCATGGTTGATAAAATTTCTGTATACACAAGGGTTTCTCCAGAACATAAAGTAAGAATAGTCAAAGCATGGAAGAAAAAAGGGATGACCGTTGCCATGACAGGAGACGGCGTTAATGACGCTCCCGCCTTAAAAGCCGCAGACATCGGGGTTGGAATGGGAATCACCGGAACGGATGTTTCAAAAGGTGTATCGGACATGGTCCTGGCAGATGACAATTTTGCCACCATTGTAACAGCAGTCAGGGAAGGCAGGAGAATATACAGCAACATCAAAAAGACAATACAATTTTTGTTATCCGCCAACATGGGGGAGGTAATAACCTTATTTATTGCCACCATGCTTAACTGGACAATCCTGCTGCCAATACATATACTTTGGATTAACCTGGTGACCGATACCTTCCCTGCCCTTGCCCTTGGCGTTGAAGAAGCCGAAAAAGATATAATGTCAAGGAAGCCTTCAAAATCCGACAGCAATATTTTTGCCGGCGGACTTGGAATAAGCATACTATACCAGGGGCTTATTGAAGGTATAATTACCCTTGCAGTCTATTACATAGGTATAAGACTGTATTCTACGACGGATATTGCAATAACAATGTCATTTGCAACACTTGGGCTTATACAGCTGGTTCATTCTTTTAATGTGCGGTCAGGCCAAAAATCGGCATTCAGCATGAGCCCTGTATCAAACAAATACCTTTTGCTGGCCCTTGCAGTATCGGTTTTGCTCCAGTTATCGGTTATCGCAATACCGTTTTTGAATACCGTTTTCAAGTTGACCCCTCTCAGCCTTCCGCAATGGTTGATAGTAGCCGGGGCTTCGCTGGCAATTATACCGCTGGTGGAGATTTGCAAAATCATATTAAAATATTAAAAAGCAAAGCACGGGTTGACTTATTAAGGAATAAGAAACTATAATTATTAGTATAAACAAATCGGAGGAGACAGGTATGTCATATATACCGGGAATATTAAAACAGCTGCTGTATAAGTTACACAGAAACATCAAAATAAAAACTAAAATCAGCGCTTATATTTTGGCTTTGGCAATATTCTTCATATACGTTATCGCTCCTCTGTCATATCCTTCAACGGCATATGCCATTCCCAATATTCCTCTGATTTTCGGCCTCGAAGAGCCTTATATCGATGGCTCATATGACAAAATATTACCGGTTATAAAAGCCCCTTCCGCCATACTTATAGATAACGAAAGGGGCCAGGTTCTTTATCAAAAGCAGGCAGATAAAAAACTCCATATATCTACTGCAAATAAAATAATGACTGCTGTCCTTGTTATAGAAAAAGGAAACCTTGAGGCTAAAGTTACAATAAGCAAGGAATCATCCACACTGGAAGGTTCCGTTCTGTTTTTGACCGTGGGAGAAAAATATACGGTGGAGGATCTGCTTAACGCAATAATTATTACAAATGCAAACGATGCGGCAAATGCGCTTGCTGAATATATCGGCGGAGATATAAGCAAATTTGTGGAAATCATGAATAACAAGGCAAAGGAGCTGGGAATGAATGACACTCATTTTGCCAACCCTACAGGTTTATACGATGACTCCCAGTATACCACTGCCAGAGATATAGGAATTCTAATGAGATATGCCTTGAGCCTTCCGGACTTTAACAGGATTTTCTCCTACAGGGCAGTACCCTGGCAATCAAACGGCAATGTGAGGCTTTTAACAAACTCGAATAAATTGTTCTGGGAATATGAAGGGGTTGACGGGGGAAAAACTGGTTATATACAGGAAGATAAGCAAACTGCCATTACCACTGTTACCAGGAATAACAGGAGATTAATAGCCATCGTTTTGGATGCTCCGAAAGACAGCGTTCTTACAGACTCAATCAAGCTTTTCGAGCACGGATTTAACAATTTTAAGCGGAGTATCCTTGTTTCCAAGAACCAACCTCTCACAAGCACGGTTGTTAATAATAAGGAAATCAATCTTATAAGTTTAAACGATGTTTATTATGTACACCCTATTGGTTCAGACTACATAAAAAATGTCAGTTTTAACGTCTCCCAGGATTTAAAGCCTCCGTTAACGAAAAATACAACTGTGGGTATAGCCCGATATACCCTTCAGGACGGTACAAACATCGACGTCAATTTATATCCTGAAATTGAAATACCGGCACCTGAGAGCTTCTATACAAAATTAATGCAAAAGCTCAAGGAAAACAGGGATATTTTCGTCTTGCTCACGATACTTGTGGTTATTGAAATATTGATTATTATTTATAAAATCTTGAAAGGCATTGCAAAATTGATACGGTTTGTACGGTTTAAACTGTCAGGCCATACCGAAAAAAGGCTGTAGTAATCTTATAGCAACCTTACAGCAGTGACCTTGCAGTAGTAACCTTACAGCAATTTACCGTATGTACCGCCTCCCCCGGCTTCTATATCAAGTTT
>Ga0134092_1000582_pt1 | contig 36905 bp, 32 predicted proteins | sample 3_6taG_FD_94454 | JGI IMG/M metagenome (GOLD analysis project Ga0134092, IMG submission 94454) | Switchgrass degrading microbial communities from high solid loading bioreactors in New Hampshire, USA - 3_6_20_6_A3 metaG | ecosystem: Engineered > Bioreactor > Semi-continuous > Anaerobic >... | reverse complement strand
ATATATTGTTAATAAATTTAATGAAGCACAATACGGGGTTAAAAGTCGTTGTGGCGGTTCAAACTAAACTTTTTGACAAGGAGAGAAGTAAAAATGAAAAGAGCAATAATTGTTGTTTTAGACAGTGTAGGTATGGGTGAACTACCGGATGCAGAAAAGTATGGGGATAAAGGAAGCAATACCTTGGGAAATATTGCAGCACAAATTAAAGATTTTTCCCTTCCGAATATGCAGGAGTTAGGATTAGGCAATATAGATAATATGGAAGGCATTAAGAAGGTAGACAATCCTAAAGGATGTTTCGGAAGAATGGCTGAAAGGTCTGCCGGAAAAGATACTACAACAGGACATTGGGAAATTTCGGGAATTGTTGTTGAAAAGCCTTTTCCTGTTTATCCTAACGGGTTTCCGAAAGAAATAATAGATGCCTTTGAAAAGGCTGTAAATAGGAAGACTATTGGTAATATCGTTGCTTCCGGTACAGAGATTATAAAGATGTTAGGAGATGAACATGTAAAGACAGGATATCCAATAGTTTATACTTCTGCCGACAGTGTTTTTCAAATTGCTGCCCATGAAGAAGTAATTAGTATTGAGGAACTTTATGACATGTGTGCCAAAGCGCGGGAGATTCTACGAGGAGAACATGCTGTAGGAAGGGTAATTGCCAGACCGTTTATCGGCAGCAGTGGCAATTATACAAGAACATCCAGAAGAAGAGACTTTTCATTGGAACCTTTGGCAAAGACAGTTCTTGATTATGCCAAGGAACAGGGTATGGATGTAAGAGCTGTAGGAAAAATTGAGGATATATTTGCTAAAAGGGGAATAACCCATGCGGTACACACTAAAGACAATAATGATGGAGTAGACAAAACTTTAGAATATCTTAAAGATGATTTTGAAGGCATATTGTTTACAAATCTGGTAGAATTCGATATGGTTTATGGGCATAGAAATGATGTGGAAGGTTATGCAAAAGCTCTTATGGAATTTGATAGAAGGCTGCCTGAGATAATAAAAACGATGAAAGATGACGATATCTTATTTATAACAGCAGACCATGGGTGTGATCCTACAACGGAAAGTACTGACCACTCAAGGGAGCACGTACCCCTCTTGGTTTATGGTAAAGGAATAAAGCAGAATATCAATTTAGGTACCAGAAGTTCTTTTTGCGACGTTGGAGCTACAATTGCAGATTATCTTGGTCTTACCGGTGAATTGCAAGGAAAAAGCTTTCTAAATGAAATAAGATAATTAAAGGGATGGGACATATATGCGAATGTATGATGTGATTGAAAAAAAACGTGACGGCAAAGAATTAAGCTATGATGAAATTAGTTACTTTATAAAGAATTACTGTGATGGGGCTATACCCGATTATCAAGCATCGGCTTTGCTTATGGCCATATTTTTAAATGGAATGACCGAAAAAGAAACTGCGGAATTAACTGAAATTATGGCTAATTCAGGAGATGTAATAGATCTTTCGGCTATTGACGGCATAAAGGTGGATAAGCACAGTACAGGAGGCGTAGGGGATAAGACAACTCTTATCTTAGGTCCGATTGTGGCAGCATGTGGGGTACCGGTGGCGAAAATGTCCGGAAGAGGCTTAGGGCATACTGGAGGAACAATAGACAAGCTTGAGTCGATTCCGGGGTTTAGAACTGCCCTTAGCAAGGAGGAATTTATAGAAAATGTTAATAGAATAGGTATTTCAGTGGCAGGTCAGACCGGAAACTTAGCACCGGCTGATAAAAAGTTATATGCCCTTAGAGATGTTACGGCTACTGTTAACAGTATTCCTTTAATTGCAAGCAGTATAATGAGTAAAAAGCTTGCCTGCGGAGCCGATAGAATTGTCCTTGATGTAAAAACAGGAAGCGGTGCCTTTATGAAGACCTTGGAAAAGTCGGAAGAACTGGCCCGTTGTATGGTAAAGATAGGTAACAATCTTGGCAAAAAAACCGTTGCCATTGTCACAGATATGGATATTCCTCTTGGAAATGCCATTGGCAATTCTCTTGAGGTTATTGAAGCCATAGACACTTTAAAAGGAACTGGCCCTAAAGACCTTGAAGAAGTATCCCTGAGTTTGTCGGCAAAAATGCTGGAGCTTGCAGGAATAGGTGATAGGAGTTACTGTGAAAATAAAGCTAGAGAAGTGTTGCATAACGGACAAGCACTCGAAAAATTAGCAAAAATGATAGAAAGGCAGGGTGGTAGCCCTGATATTATAGAAAATTATGATCTGTTCAAAAAGCCTAAGCATGTGTATGAGTTTACCTCTGAACAAGATTGTTACGTGAAAAAAGTTAAAACTGATATGTTGGGAATTTCCTCAATGATATTAGGTGCAGGAAGGGAAACAAAGGATGATGCCATAGATTATTCGGCGGGTATAAAGCTTCATAAGAAAACGGGAATGTTTGTACAAAAGGGAGAAGTTATTGCAACCCTATATTCCGATGATGCCGAAAAAATCAAACAAGCTCTTGAAACTTTGAAAAAGAGTCTGGTACTGGATGATTCAGCCGAGCCCCAAAGACCTTTGATTCTTTCCTATATTGAATAATAAATAGGAAAAACCAATGCAAAACAAATGGCATATACAATTGGTTTTCAGCATAGTAATCTACTAATGAAAACTAATTGGGGGGAATATTCATTGACAGGTAAGGGGTTGTTGGGATATTTAATAATTATATGCCTTGTAGTTAATATATATTCCGGCTTTGTTTTTGCAACGCAGGAAAAGCCGGTTTATAACCCGACTACTGTTGAAAAAATAATGGCAAGCACCAGTGTTTCAGAACTTAAGGCAAAATCTTATATTTTAATGGATGCATCAACAGGGCAAGTCTTGTTGGAGAATAACAGTAATGAAAGACTTCCCATTGCCAGTGTGACCAAAATTATGTCAATGCTTTTGGTTATGGAAGCAATTGATTCGGGAAAGATAAGTTTACAAGATATAGTTACGGCTTCCGAATATGCTTCGGGTATGGGAGGGTCGCAGGCCTATATTGAACCCGGTGAGCAGTATTCGGTGCATGATGCTTTAAAAGCTGTTGCCCTGCATTCATCCAATGATGTTACGGTTTCTTTGGCAGAACTTGTGGCCGGAAGCGAAGATGCCTTTGTAGTGCAGATGAATGAAAAGGCAGCAGAGCTAGGTATGAAAAATACCCAATTTCGGGATTGTACAGGGCTTACCGATGAGGATCACTACAGCAGTGCCTATGATATTGCTTTAATGTCAAGGGAACTTATAACCAAACATCCAAAAATATTGGAGTACACCTCCATTTACATGGATTCCTTCAGGAATGGTGAATTTGAGTTGGTAAATACCAATAGGCTTGTAAAATTTTACAACGGTTGCGACGGATTGAAGACCGGATTTACAAGGGCTGCAGGATATTGTCTATCGGCTACAGCATCTCGCAACAATATGAGATTGATCTCGGTAGTATTGGGTGAGCCGGATTCAAACACAAGGTTTGCAGAAACCAGAAAACTTCTCGATTATGGATTTGCCAATTATGAATCGGTTGAAATTAATAAAAAAGGCGAATTGATGTCGGAAATTAGTGTCAAAAAGGGGACCGTTTCAAAAGTTGGTGCAATAATAGGTGACGACGTTAAAGCTCTGCTTCCGAGAGGACAGAAGACTAAGATTGTTCGTCAAGTGAATTTAAGTGAAGAGATAACAGCACCTTTAAAGGCTGGGCAAAAAGTAGGAGAAATCATATATAAAATAGACGATAATGAGATTACTCGAGTTGATATTGTAGCAGATAGGGATGTGGAAAAAATCACTTTCGGAAATATCTTTTTAAGAATGCTTAAAAGTTGGTTTACTGTGGGGAAAGCTTAATTCTTCCGTACAGAATGATTTCATATATATGAACTTTTATAAAATAATGAAGGATATAAATTTGGGTGGGTTTAAAAGGGGCTTACTTTTATCCCACTTTTTTTATACATTTTTAGCAACATGCCGGCATGTAAAAAAATTATAAAAGAAAGTGATTTTTACTTGTGTTATATGGTAGAAATTTTAGATTTATGATAGACTAAAAATTAGTTTATAAAAAAGCAAAAAGCTTCTTAATATTTACCTAAATTAGAGAGCTGAGATATATTGAAAGAATTAACAAAATATGATACTTTAAATAAATAACTACAAAATGTGAGGTCGTTTATGAGCCAAGTCGGGAACAATTTAAAACCTATGAGTATTGGAGATGTCCTTGATTATTCAGTGGAAGCTTTCAAACAGAATTTCAAGGGTATTGTCTTGTTATCTCTTATTTTGTATATCCCTTGGGTTGTACTTTATTCAGTTATTACAAATTTGTTGCTGGATAACAATCTGTCAGAGGTTTTTACCATGTACAGAGATATATTTAGTGGAGTTTATTCTCCCGATATGTTTGACAGATATATTACTCAAGAAACGCCGTTCTTAAACAACACCTTAGCAGCATTAATGAGTTTGCTTCAAATGGTATATTCTATAACTTTTAAACTTGTCTTGAATGCAGCGGTAATAAAAATGATATATGAGTATGCAATAAGCGGTGAAGTTAAGGTTAATACATTGACCGATGTGAAAGCTCTTATAAAAGATTGTTTCAAATTTATGCCTAAAATGATGGGAAATGCCGTTATATTTGTATTAATTCTTGGAACCGTATATTTCATTTCTATTATTTTTGCCGTGTTAATTATTATAGCACCTGTTATTACACTCTCTACTTTAGATTTACCTCCGGTTTTACTGGCCATAGCCATTATCTTTTTGCTGCTTTTTGTTTTGCTGGGAGTATTGTTTGCCATCGGTTTTTTTGCAGTAAAACTGATATTAGGAGCCAATATAATTGTTATAGAAGGTAAATCGGTATCGGAAAGCTTTAAAAGAAGTTTCTATCTAACTAAAGGTAGGTTTTGGCATATAGCTTTTTCAGGTATATTTGCGATTATGCTATATTATCTGTTTAATTCATTGCTTATAGGTGCTACAATGATTTTAGCGGTGGTAAATAATACCCTCTATATAATTGTAAATGCTTTTTCTCAGATGTGTGCTGCAGTAGCAGAACCTTTTACTTTGGTATTTATAACTATCCTGTTTATAAACATGAAAGTTCAAAAAGAGGGGCTGGACTTAGAAATAAAAATGAGAAAGTTGATTGAAAGCGAAAAATCAAGTGCTGAAGATAGAACTTAAAATTAAAAATTTTACATTCATTAATGGAGATGGAGAATCAGTTAATGGGAAGATTGGTTGAAGGAAAGGTTTGCAAAAAAATATTTATGCCCATGTTGGCTTTTATCGGCATGGTTGCTTTGCTTACTGAGAAAGTGAAAGCCCATAGTCCTGCTAACGAAGATGAAATTAAAAATAAGCTTTTAGAGATTTTAGCTTCCGGAGAGTTTAGTGAAAAAAATGAAGCTAAAAGTTTGCTGGAAATATTGCATGATAAATTTATTGAGTTTTTGAAGGGTATATGGAAAAAGCTGAATATGACCGATAAGATTCAGAAAGTTTTTAGTAATTCAAAAATATCAAAAGAAGTTTTAAGTTTACTTCAAATTATAGCCATTGTAATTATACTGGCAATTATTGTGCTTATCATATATTTAGTTACTAAGAAATTTACATATTCAAGGAAAGTTAGGCAGGATGAAGATGCACTTCTTCTGAATATATTAAAAGATGCAGATGAAGTCTACAGGAAGGCCTTCGATTATTACAACAAGGGAGAGTACACTCAAGGGCTAAGGTTTTTGTATATATCCCTTTTGCTCCGGCTAAATGAATTAAATATAATCAGAATAAACAAGGCAAAAACAAATAAACAGTATTTGATTGAAATAAAGGATAACAAACCTGAGATTCATGATATCATGGTCGAATTTACCCATGTATTCAATAGATATTGGTATGGTGGAAGAAGGGCCGATAAATCTGTATTTGTAAAGTGGAATGATGTATACGGTAATTTAGCAAGTTTATGCCAATAAACTTTGCACCGGGCTTTTTAGAGGAGGAAACAACAGCTGATGAAACGGTATAAGAAAATTTTTATATATGCTGCTGTCATAATGATCATAGCTGCTGCCGGCTTAATTGTTTATGATTTTAAAGGTGAAATACAGCAAAGTATTGAATACTCCTGCTACAATGTAGAAGGTGACGGTACAAGGGCACTTTATCTTTTAACAAAGGAAATGGGCTATGATGTAGAGATATTTACGCGACCGTCGAGGTTTTTGCCGGATAATGCAACGGTGGTTGCCATCGGACCTGTATCGGAAATAATGGAAAGCAATATGGAAAAGAAGTATCTTAAAGCTTGGCTGGAAAGAGGAAATGTCCTTATATTAATTTCCTATAATCTCGAGAAATACATCGAGGAGCTTGGTGCAACGCAACCCAGGAATTTTGGAAGATATGACCGGGGATATAAGTATAGTGTCGGGAAAGGCAGCATTATTTATTTTGCCAATAGCGAGAAATATACCAATTCGGGAGTTAAAGATTTAGAACATGGGGTTCAATTTATAGAGGCTCTTGAAGACGGTTCTTATAATAAGGTCTTGTTTAATGAATACTTTCACGGAATTGGAAGCAGCGGAGTAAAACTTTGGGATATTATAGGCTTTGGTGGAAAGCTTGTAGTTATTCAATTAGCCATGTGTTTGTTGATATATATATTTAATGTGTCCCGAAGGTTCGGAAAGCCAGTGGTTGTGTTTGAAACCTTCAAGAGACAGGAAAACGAGAATCTATTTGCTCTTTCCAATATATATTACAAGGCAAAGGCAAATAGTATGGCTTTGGAAATTTACTTGGAGAATGTAAAGCAGGATCTAGCCAAATTTTTAGGTTTGGGAAAGGATGACTGGACGGATACCGATATTATTAAAGCTGCAAAAGAGAATAATTTATTGAAAGATTTAGAAGTGGAAGCGGTTTTTTCAGAGTGTGAGAGTTTTATAAGGAGTGGAAAAAACAACAGCAAGGAATTGTTAAACTTATATAAGAAACTTGAATCAATCAGAAAGGGGATAAGGTAATGATAGAAGTTAATTCGTATAATGGAAGCGAGGCAGCTAACTGTGAATTTACAAAAGAAAAGGCAAAAGCCATTATAGAAGAAATATCAAAAATTGTAGTGGGACAGTATCAATTTATTGAACATATGGTAGTTGCACTTTTGTCAGGAGGACATGTACTGATAGAAGGGGTTCCCGGACTGGCAAAAACTTTAGCTTCAAAGGTTATGGCAAGGGCTATTGACGCCGATTTCAAAAGAGTCCAGTTTACTCCCGACTTAATGCCGGCCGATATTATCGGTACTAAAGTTTTTGATCCCAAAAAAACGGAGTTTTTTTTGAAAAAGGGTCCTCTTTTTACCAATATTTTTTTAGCCGATGAAATAAACAGGACACCTCCCAAAACCCAAGCAGCACTTTTGGAGGCTATGGAGGAAAAAGCCATATCTATAGACGGTGAGACGCATAAATTAGGTGATATGTTTATGGTTCTAGCAACGCAAAATCCGGTTGAATATGAGGGAACCTATCCTTTGCCGGAAGCACAGCTGGACAGATTTTTAATGAAACTTCAGGTAGATTATATGCCGCAGAAATTTGAAAACATGCTCCTGCAAAAATATAACTCCGGTTTTAACAGCAAGGAAATAGAGAGTCAAAATATCAATGTAGTATGTAATTTTGAAGATATAAAGAGGTGCAGGGAAGAAATTCAGGGAGTACAGGTGAATGAGGGATTAATTAACTACATAACATCCATAGTACGGGCCACAAGAAATTCTCCCAGTCTTGCACTAGGAGCTAGCCCCAGGGCATCCATTGCACTTCTGCTTACTGCTAAAACCTATGCCGCTATGAATGGAAGAAACTACGTTATACCGGAAGATGTTAAAGATCTGGCGCTGCCTGTATTGCGCCATCGTATAATAATTAGGCCGGAAGCAGGAATTGACGGAATCACCAATGATGATGCAATAAGGAACATTCTTGCAAAAGTTGAGGTACCTAGGTAAGGGAAAACTGAAAAGGAGTTAAAAAAATGCTATTTAGTAAGCGGTTTTTAGCACTTCTTGCATTGGGAATAGTACCGGTTATAATAGCGTCCTTTGTCGGACTTGAATTGTATGCTTTTTTAATCTATAACATAATAATTTTTTCGCTGCTTATAGCTGATTTTAGAATTACTCCCAACGCAAATCTTTTATGTGTTGAAAGAGTTTGCAATGAAAAACTTTCTATGGGAACAGAGAATGGAATTGGCATAAACATCAGAAATAACAGTGGATATGCCCTTGATATTGAAGCTGTAGATGAAGTACCTGTGTATATGAAGACAAAGAATAGCATTGTATCAATCCGTGTGGCACCCCACTATGAGGCGGTTGGAAATTACTATGTTGTCCCTGAAAAGAGGGGAGAGTTTGAATTTGGCAAAGTCCATGTAAGGTATAAAGGTGTAATGGGGCTGTGCATGAAGAGAGGAATTTTTGACCTTAAGAACACCTATAAGGTATATCCTAATTTAAAGGATTTAAGTAAGTATGGACTTGCGGCCATTAAGAAAAGCCAGCTTATGCAGGGAATAAAAAAGAACAAAAGCTTTGGAATAGGAACTGAGTTTGAAAGCCTGAGGGAATATACCGAAGGGGACGATTATAGAAAGATTAACTGGATGGCGACAGCAAGAAACAATAAGTTAATAGTAAATACCTATGAACATGAAAGAAACCAGCAGGTTATGATAATGCTTGATTCAAGCAGAGTCATGAATTCCGAGATAAACCATATAAAAAAGCTGGATTATTCCATTAATGCTGCATTTCTCCTGGCCGATGTGGCGTTAAAAAAGGGGGATAATGCCGGAGTTATGGTGTTTGACAATACGGTAAAAAGGTTTATAAAACCCGGTAAAGGGATGGGGCAATTTCAGCTGATTGCAGAAAACCTCTATAATGTTCAGGAAAACTTTGTTTCTGCTGATTATGTGGCAGCTCTAAACTATTTAAACCGGAATCATAAGCGTAGAAGCCTGTTGTGTATTTTTACCGAGCTGTTTAATGCCGACGAAGCCCTTCAACTGGCATCAGCTTTGAAAAATCTGGCGAGGCACCATATACCTCTTGTTATAACTATAAAGGATATGCGACTTTATGATTATGCCGAAGGAAAAATAGAAGACACCAAAGGTATTTTTACCAAAGTTGCGGCAATGAAATTAATTAGTGAAAGGGAAAAAATAAAGAAAATATTTTATGACTCATCCATTGCTGTTGTAGATGTACCTCCGGATAAACTTTCAATTGAAGTTGTAAACAAGTATTTAAGCATGAAGTCAATGATGCAGATTTAAAGTTTTTATCTTTAAGTGGTGGTTTTAATATAAAATAAATTAATTTTGGTGTGGAATTGTTTTACTGAGTTTATGCCTTAGTATATTTGGCACAACCAGATATATAACCAGTAAAAGCAAGGTGATTAGTGCAAAAATCAATTTTCCTGTTTCTGAAAAGAGTGAAGAAGGCGTAAAATACCCTTCTATTATGCCGGCGATAATAAATATGGGTATGGTACCTAAAACCAGCTTTATTGCCTCTTTACCTCTTATTATAAAGGAATCTTTACGGGAGTATTTTCCCGGATTTATAATGGAATAACCTATAATTATTCCCGCACCACCGCATACAAATATGGCGAAAAGCTCTAATATGCCGTGGGGAAGAATAAGAGACCAGAATAGAAGGCTTCCGCCTTTATGAAGGTATAAAGCGGCCAAAGCACCCAATATGTATCCATTGGTATATACAACATATACTGTACCGACAGCAAGGGTTATTCCCAAGGCAAAGGCTAAGATACCGACTTTTATGTTATTGGTAAAAATAAAGGGTGACAAAACTGCGCCATTGCGGTTGGCAACGTATTCATTTGCACTACTTTCAAGAACGCTTTCAGCCATTTCCTGGGATATAAAAGCCCCAGCATTATCGGTTGAAATAAGAGTAAATATAAAACTGATTGCCATTGCCAGAATAAATATTGAAGAGGATAATAATATAGGTTTCCAATTCTTCTTTATCAGTTGAGGAAAGCCGGCAATGAGAAAAACAAATACCTTTTTAAGGCTAAAGCTCTTAGTAGTGTATATATAACTGTGTGCTGAAGCCACAAGTTTGTTCAGATAGTTTGTGGTATCGGTATTCCCATAGTTAGTTCTGGCATAGGACAAATGACTGCATACTAAATTATAGGAATGAAAAAAGCTATCCAATTCGTCTTTGCTAAATTTATAAAGACTTTTGGATTTAAGCTTTTCAAGGGTTGATTCAAAGTTTTTCCAAACTTCAATATTTTGGCTGATGAATTTATCTTCCTTCATACTTTGCACCTTTTTGTTTTAAATTTTTAACTATTGCTGAAATTAGAGGTTTAAACCTTAAATATTCAAAATATTTTTATAAAACTTATTTTATCAGAAAAGTTTATCTGTTACAATTGAATTGTTAATTGCTATATAAATAATATATGAAAAATTACAGTAGTTTTTATAGAGTATAAAAAATTATGCTTAATTATTTTAAGAGGTGTGCAATAAATGAGAAAGGTACTAAACATTCTTACTCCCGAAAATGTCTTTATAGAATATGAATTGGCAGGAATAGGCTCCAGATTTGCAGCTTTTATCGTTGATTTACTCATACAACTGTTTGTATTTTCGGTAACCCTTTTAGTTTTGTTTTTTGCAGGAATTGATTATGGAGCTTTTATAAAAGAATTGGGATTTAATGTTATAACCTTTGCAGTAACAATACTAATCCTTTTTCACTTGTTGTATTTTCCTTTTTTTGAGTTGATTATGAAAGGGCAAACTCCAGGTAAAAAGCTTTTTTCCATCAGAGTAATAAGGCAGACTGGAGAGCCGGAGGGAGTCTTTGACAGTGTATTGAGAAATTTCCTTAGAATTGTATATATATTTCCTTTTCTGTATTTACTGGATGCTTTTTTGGTTATACTGACAAAGAATTACAAAAGAGTAGGCGATTTTGCAGCAAACACAGTAGTGGTTAAAGTGAGAAAAAGAGACCAAATTGTTAAAGTTGAAGATTTGATTAAGTATACTGAAGATAGTGATGATTATATTGAAAGTGCCAATATATATCCGGTAACGCAATTTGAGTATGAAGTTCTAAAAGAATTTTTGGCCAGAAAAAATAGTGTAGGTGAAAGACGTTATGTCTTTGCCTATAATTTCAATAAATACTTTTCCAGGAAGTTTAATGTGGAAAACAAATATAACAGTCCCTATGAGTTTTTTGAGGAGATAATCCGAATGAATTCCGGACTCTATTAAAGGTTGTTTCGATTAGATTGTTTTAGTTGCCGGATAAAGAGCGTTTTTAATACGTCCATTGATATAATTTTGAATATTTGTTACAAATTTTAATTTTATTGCGGCTAATAAAAAATTATGGTAACATTTTATTAAGAAGTATATTAAGATTTTATGGAGAATATCGTTAAAATCTAGAAATTTGCTGTTACTATTGGCTACAGTATATTTTATAAAATATCTATCATAACGCCATACCTTTTTTGCAATAATTCTATTTCTAAATTCGCTACTTCTACAAAGCTTGAAGATTTATAAAGATTCCTGAAATTTATTGCATTTCTTCGCACTCAAGTTTTCCATTGTAAAGGATGCTTTGATAATAGGTCTGTTAAACAATGTGTGTTCTTTGGGGCAAAATATATTATTTTATAATATATTTTAGATCAATATATTTCAGAAAGAGGGGATGTTATAATGATCCGAAATTTGGAGAAGAAGGGGGAAGGGACAAAATGATACGTAAGCTTATGGGAAAGTTTTCAATTTTAATGAGTCTTACCCTTTTGTTATCCTTGCTTCCGTTAAACGTACAAGCAAAAACCATCACCTCAAATGATACCGGTACTCATGGCGGTTACAACTATGAATACTGGAAAGACAGCGGGAATGGGACGATGGTTCTGAAGGATGGTGGAGCCTTCAGCTGTGAATGGAATAATATCAATAACATATTATTCCGTAAAGGTCTTAAATTTGATGAGACAAAGACCCACCAACAAATTGGTAATATGACATTAACCTATGAGTGTAACTATCAACCCAACGGTAATTCATATTTGGCTGTTTACGGATGGACAAGCGACCCCCTTGTAGAGTATTATGTTATCGAAAGCTGGGGAACTTGGAAGCCACCAGGAACCAACAATTCAAAAGGTACTATTACCGTTGATGGCGGTGTATACGATATATTTGAAACCACAAGAGTTCAACAGCCTTCCATTAAAGGTACTGCGACTTTCCAGCAGTATTGGAGTGTTCGTCAGCAGAAACGTACAAGCGGGACTGTGTCTGTAAGTGAGCACTTTAAAGCATGGGAAGCTAAAGGAATGAAAATGGGGAAATTTTATGAAATTTCCCTTGTGGTAGAAGGATATCAAAGCAGCGGTAAAGCCGATGTAACCATGATGGAAATTAACATTGGCGGAAATTCGGCAAATCCGACCGGTAATACTTCAGTACCGACACCAGCATCGGGATCGGGAAAAAGCGCCTACACAACTATAGAAGCTGAAGACTTTGACAGTGCATACGGTACAAATATAAGATCCATTGGCATGGGTGTAGGTTACATAGAAAACGGTAACTACCTGCTATATAAAAATATTAGTTTCGCCGATGGAGCAAATGCCTTTAAGGCTAAAGTTGCAAATGGAAATACTACTGCAACAACTATTCAATTAAGATTAGGCAGCTCAAGCGGTACTCTTATAGGTTCTTTAAGTGTGCCATCAACCGGTGGTTGGAACACCTATGAAGAATTATCCACTACCGTAAGTGGTGCATCCGGTACAAAAGATCTGTACCTCTGCTTTAACGGACCTGTAAATATTGACTCCTTCTCCTTTGAGAAAGGAAGCTCAACAACAGATCCTATTCCATCAAATCCAGGGAATATACTGCTTGGTGACGTTGACCAGAACGGTACTATAAATTCTTTGGATTTTGCCAGATTCAAAATGTATTTGCTTGGAATGACAAGTTCTCTTCCTGAGGAAGGGGATATAAACAGAGACGGCAGCATAAACTCAATTGACTACGCTATGTTAAAACAGCATCTTTTAGGTATAATCAATTTAGAAGAGATTTCAGCACCTACTCCAACACCTACACAGGTTGTAGTTCCTACACCAACAAAGACACCATCTGCCGGTACATTCCACTGCTTCTTGCTGTTGGGTCAGTCAAATATGGCCGGTTGGGCTAGGGCTCAAGACTCTGACAAAATACCCAATCCTCGCATACTTTCACTAGGCTATGACAATAATCAGTGGGGTGTAGCTGTGCCTCCATTGCATGAAGCATGGCAAGGCGCAATAGGTCCTGGGGACTGGTTCGCTAAAACTATAATCGAAAGACTTCCTGAAAATGATACCATTGGACTGATACCATGTGCTATAAGCGGTGAAAAGATCGAGACCTTCATGAAAAATGGAGGAACTAAATATGATTGGATTGTCAGCCGTGCAAGAATGGCACAGCAAAGAGGAGGAGTTATTGAAGGTATCCTCTTCCACCAGGGTGAGTCCAACAACGGTCAGTCCGATTGGCCTTATAAAGTAAGTACACTGATTTCAGACCTCAAAAAGGACTTAGGTTTAGGAGATATTCCTGTTCTGGCGGGAGAATTACTATATTCCGGTAGCTGTGCAGGCCACAATACTTTGGTAAACAGACTGCCGTCAATAATTCCAAATTGCTATGTTATTTCTGCACAAGGTTTATCCGGTGACCCGGCAGATTTCTGGGGACTCCATTTCAATCATGATTCAACAGTAGAATTTGGAAAGAGATATGCGAAAAAGATGATTGAAGTGCTTGGATGGTAAGTTGTAATTTAAAATATTATAGGTAATTCTACTTGCACAAGGTTTATTATTTAACTTGCTGCAGGTTGCCTGATAATATTTGCAAGTATAAGTCTTAGGCTGTTACACAAAGAATAGGTGTAGCAGCCTTTTTATTATAGTTTTTGTGATAATTGTATACATAGTAAATTCACAGCAAATTTAAGTTTTAACTTTTGCCATGTATATTAATTATTTGAAAGCATAATGCTTATTGTAAATTCTTTAACGTGTTTAGTGTGTAAAAAAACGGAAGAATACAATAGGTTTAATGTAAACAATTATGCAAGATTCGATATTGACTCTTGCATAAAGAAATGTTACCATAAAAGAAATTAAGATATAAAAAATACAAGAATTTCTGATAAGGTCATTTTAAAAACTATTCAATTTTTATGAATCAAAACCTATAAAATCGAATTTTTTTGAAGGGGCAATTGCAAAGTTGTTTTTAAAATAACCGGAATCAAAATTTTTTGATGTATAAAATTGTACAGTATATAAGATTTATATATTTTTTAATTGGAAGGTGAAAAAATGTTTGTTTCAAAAGCTTTAAGTATTAACGATAAAAATCATCTTGAGATTGGCGGATGCGACTGTGTTGAACTTGTAAATAATTACGGAACTCCTTTATATGTTTTGGATGAAAACCTTATCCGGGAAAATTGCAGATTATATAAAAATGCAATGGACAAATACTATGACGGAAACGGTATGGTGATTTATGCCAGTAAAGCTCTGTCCACAATGGCAATATGTAAAATAGTGGATCAAGAAGGCCTTGGTTTGGATGTTGTATCGGGGGGAGAACTTTATACAGCATTGAAGGCTGGTGTTCCGTCAGAAAAAATTTATTTCCACGGAAATAATAAGACTTATGACGAGTTGGAATTTGCTATTTCAGAGGATATTAGACGAATTGTTGTTGACAATAGGGAAGAACTTAAAGCAATAAATGAAATAGCAGGGAAACATAATAAAGTAGCTAAAATTTCCTTTAGAATAAAGCCGGGAATTGATGCCCACACCCACGACTTTGTTCAAACAGGGCAAATTGATTCAAAGTTTGGTGTAGCTTTAGAAAATGGAGAAGCTTATGAAATAATTTCTGAAGCTTCAAAGATGAGCAATGTAAAAGTTGTGGGGGTACATTGTCATATAGGTTCGCAGATATTCGATCTTGAACCTTTTAAACTTGCAGCAAAGGTAATGCTGGAGTTTATAGCAAAACTTAAAAACGAGATGGATATTGAGATTGAAGAATTAAATCTTGGCGGCGGGTTTGGAATTAAGTATACAACCGATGACGACCCTATAGAATACGACCATTATATCGAATCGGTATCAAAAGTTGTGAAAAGTATTTGCGCAGAGAAAGGCATGAAACTACCTTTTATTGTTATGGAGCCGGGAAGATCGATAGTGGCTTCTGCCGGAATTACTCTATACAAGGTTGGAGCAGTAAAAAATATAAAGGATGTCAGGACTTATGTTTCTGTTGATGGCGGTATGACCGATAATCCAAGGTATGCCCTTTACCAGTCAAAATATGAAGCAGTTATTGCAAACAGAGCTGATGCGCCAAGAGTTCAGACTGTGACCATTGCCGGAAAATGCTGTGAATCGGGAGACCTTTTGGCAAAGGATATCAAGATGCCTGAAATACAAGCAGGGGATATATTGGCAATGCTTGCAACCGGTGCATACAACTACTCAATGTCTAGCAATTACAACCGTATACCAAGACCACCCGTTGTACTTGTAAAAAACGGTAAAGCAAGGGTAATTGTAAAAAGAGAAGATTATGACGATATCATAAGAAATGATGTTATCCCCGAAGATCTATAGTTTTATTTAATAAACAGTGGAAAATAAATTTTTAAATAACGAAGGTTAATAAAATATTCCGTGAACTCAAGTTTCCGGAATATTTTTTATCCACTTAATCTACTTACTTAATAATAGATATTACCCATCAACATCGAATGCGCATAAATACTTTTTTGTAAAAAAGAGGGGGGAAGAGCACTCAAATTTTTTAATTTAAGTGCTCTTTTTTTGTCATACATCTTTTATAAATGATGTATTATAAAATAAAACCATTTAGGGGGAAAAAATGAAGCTTAAAAAATTACTTACTTTTATAACAGTGTATGCAATTATTGTAATATCTGTTCCAATTTTCTTTAATGATATGTGGTTGAAAGATTTTCCTGAGCTCAAGACCTATGAAGGAGAACTTAAATTTTCAGGGGAAAGAGCGTATAAGGACATTGAATATATAGGGCTTAATTTTCCCCAAAGGGAGATCGGAACTGAAAATGCTGAAAGTTCAGCTAATTGGATACTTCATGAGTTCAAGCAGCTCGGGCTTGAGGCGTATAAAGAGGAATTTATCTGCAAGTCACCGGAAAAACTTTTGAGAGGGCTAATAGGAAAAAACAACTATGATAAAAAAGATTACAAGCAAATGCCTATAAACGAGTTTTTTACCGAGTTAAAAGGAATAAATGTTATCGGTATCAGTAAGGGAAAAAGTGAGGATACAATTATTATAGGAGCCCACAGAGACACATTGGGCACATTGGAAGGAGCTCAGGATAATGCTTCCGGCACTGCTTCAATGTTGGAACTTGCAAGAGTATTAACAAAAGAGGACCATTATTATACTTACATGTTTATATCTTTTGACGGGGAAGAAATAGGACTTAAAGGTTCGGAAGCTTTTGCCCGCAAACACTCTTTGAAAAATGTAAAACTGGCAATGATTCTTGATTGTGTGGGCTATAGGTATGCTGACACGGTGGGACTTTATCAATTTGCAAGTGCGAGAGGTGCTTCTCCGCTTTGGACTACAGTTTTAGCAAATAGTGTAATTAAAAATAGAAGCGAAAAACCCTACTACATTGACGACGAAGGTGGTTTTAGAGGGATTGGTATCGGAGTCTTTCCGCCTTTGATGAAAAAAATGATGTCTTTAAAAGTGAGCGGAGGGGTTAATACCGATTCGGGACCTTTTGTTGACAGAAACATACCTGCAGTTGGTTTTATTGCAGCAAATTCCGGTAGAATTATAGACCCTGAAAATGTTTATCATACTCCCGGGGATACGATATCCATGGTAAGTAAGGATACCTTGGAGTTTATAGGGAGACTTAGCGAAAAGTATATAAAGAGTGTTGAACTCAATGACTTTTCGTGGGAACTTGAAAGCAGCTGGTACTTGGTAAAAGGTAATAAATATCTTGATTATAAAATTATATTGGGATTCGGATTGTTGGTACTGCTTGGCGTGGCAATGATATGGTTTGTTTCTTCTTTTGAAACTTTGAAAAAACGTAAAAAACGAAATGAATTTTTGGATTTTGTAAGAAAAGAACTGGTGTGGATTATACCCATTCTCCTGTTGTCAGTGTTTTTCGGATTTATGTGGCAAATAGTGAAATTTGATTTTGCTGCTGACTTTAATATAACTTTCCTGATAAAGTTATGGTTGGGGGTAAGCTTTCTAGTTCTTTTAGCTATTATAACAATTCGGTTTATTATACTAAAGGACAAAAGGGAAAACTATCGCGAAATAACGGAATTTCAAAGAACACTGCTAAACAGCCTGTATTTTCTTATATTTTTAGCTGCTACTATATATTTTAACATTTTTATTGCTATAATACTTATAGGTATACCTGTACTTGTGCTGGGCAGAGTGGGTTACTGTAATATGGCAGCGAGAATCGGTTGGGGAATTGCTTTACTGATTTGGTTTGTAGTTGAAACTATTTTGCTTTTTATCTGTGTTTCAGCTTACATATATGACTTTTTAGCAATAGAAGTATCGGTTTTAATGTTTATATACAGTCTCTTAATGAATTTTACCTTTGTGTATGTAATAAGTTCGCCCCTTATGACGAAAAAATCAAAGAATTTTGAGATGAGTAAAGAATTTAGAACAATTTAGATTTAGGTTTGGAGTGAAGTTGATGGAAATTATCATAGGGCATAACAATATTGATTTTGACTGTGCTGCATCTATGCTTGCGGCAAAAAAAATCTATCCCGATGCAAAGTTGGTGCTTCCTAAGAATGTGGGAAGGGATATTCGGGAGTTTATAAACATGTACCAAGACGTGTTCAACTTTATTGAAGAGGACGAAGTTGATGGGGAAGCCTTGACAAGGATAATAATTGTTGATACCCATTCTTCCTCTAGGATAGGCAAGTTTAAAGACTATGTCCAAAAACCGGGAATTGAAGTTATTATATATGATCACCACCTTTTATGCGACAATGAAATTATTTCACCAATTATGAGACTTGAGGAAGTTGGAGCTAATACCACAATAATGGTAGAGGAATTGAAAAGAAGAGGTGTTGATATTTCTCCTGTAGAAGCAACAATCCTGGCCCTGGGAATATATGTTGATACAAATTCACTGATTTTCTCCGGTACTACAGCAAGGGATGCCTATGCCCTTGCTTATCTTCTTGAAAAGGAGGCAAACCTTTCGGTTATTGAGAGCTTGACTCTAAATCGTTTGTCTATCGGGCAGCAGGAACTGTCGCAGTTAATGAATAAAAATATTTTTGTTGAATCTATATTGGGATATGAAGTTGGTTTTGCTTTGGTGGAGATGGACAAGTATGTGGAGGGGGCTGCCTATCTTACCCGAAAGATATTGGAAGAAAGGGATTTTGACGCTCTGTTTTCAATAATGAGAATGGGAAAAAAGACGTACATAATAGGAAGAAGCATGACTGAAGATATAGACTTGAGTGTGATAATGAAATTGATTGGAGGTGGAGGTCACAAAGGCGCTGCTTCTGCCAAATCCGACGAGACCGATCTTGATAAATTATACAATCAAATAAAATCTGTGCTTAAGGAAAATATAAGACCTGCCATGAAGGTCAAGGATATAATGAGTTCTCCGGTTAAAACAGTTTCCGAGGATACCACTATAGATGAAGTTTATGATATTATGTTAAAGTTTGGGCACTCGGGAATGCCGGTAATAGCTGATAATAAAATATCGGGAATAATTTCTAGAAGAGACATAGACAAGGCAAAAGCGCACGGCTATGGAAAGGCTCCCGTTAAAGCTTATATGTCCAAAAAGGTTATAACCGTTGACTTGGAAGAATCGATAAAAGAAGTCCGAGAGTTATTTGCAGAACACGGAATTGGCAGGCTTCCGGTTTTGAAAGGCAATGAAATGGTGGGCATAGTAACCAGAACCGATATAATAAGAGCTTTATACGGAGGAAAGTATAAACGTAAGAATAAACCGGAAAGTAACAGGAGTGAAATAGGAAAGGAATACACTAGCGAAAACCTTTCTTATAAACTTAATGAACTGCCGCAAAAGGTACGGAACGTTCTTGAATTGGCAGGCAAAATTGCAGATGGTGCAGGTTACAATGCCTATGTGGTTGGAGGGTTCGTAAGAGATTTGATACTGGGAGTTGAAAATCTTGATATAGATATTGTCATTGAAGGTGATGCCATTGCTTTTGCCAAAGAGTTTTCCTCTCAAGTCAATGCAGAAATTACGGCCCATGAAAAGTTTCAAACTGCTTATGCATATATTGATGAGGATTTGCAAATTGACTTTGTAACAGCTAGGGATGAATATTATGAATTTCCCGGGGCGCTTCCCATTATAGAAACCGGGACTATAAAGGATGACCTTTTCAGAAGGGACTTTACCATTAACTGCATAGCAATGAAATTAAACAGCAATGAATTTGGAAAAGTTGTTGACTTTTACGGCGGCAGAAGGGATCTATATGACGGGATTATAAGAATTTTGTACAATTTAAGTTTTATTGAAGATCCCACTAGAATAATCAGGGCAGTAAGGTTTGAACAGCGATACGGCTTTTTGATGGATGAAAAAACTGAAGAATTCGCAATAAAAGCTGTAAAATCCGATGTTTTTGATAAAATGAGCATAGAGAGGCTAAATACCGAATTCTTTTATATACTTGAGGAAAAAAATACGGCTAAAATGCTTCAAAGACTTAAGGAATTGGGATTACTTAATAAAGTTTATCCTGAAATAGAAGTGTCCGATGAATTAATAAATCTTTTGGAAAAATCCGATACTCAGTTGGAGGATTTTTATAACGGCTTGATAAATAAGAAAAATATTGATAAAATCCTTATATATCTTTTAGTATTGCATTCAAATATGAATGTGGACAAGGTTTCTGCTTCGGCCGACAGAATGAGGCTGAAAAGGGAATATAGAGAGGAAATATTAAGGTTTATTGCGGTAAAGGATTTAAATCCATCGGTATTAATTGCAGAAGGTAATCCTTCGAATTTCGATATATACAGTATGTTTTCAGGGCTGTCTCCGGAAAGTATGTATGTAATAAGTCTTATGTTTGGAGACAATGTAAAAGATGCAGTTCTTATGTATATCAACAATTTAAGTCATATAAAGACCGAAATAACAGGCAAGGATATAATGGAGTTGGGTGTAGATCCCGGCCCGGAAATAAAGCGAATTCTCGAAGCGGTACTTAAGGAAAAAATTAATGGTAAAGTATTTAGCTATGAGGATGAAATAAATTTTGTAAAAAAATTTTTAGAACAGGAGAACTGATATGACTGTTTTTTTGAATGAAGTATATAGACTTGCTATATTATTTATATTTTTTATCCTCTCAATTTCAGTGCATGAATGTGCCCATGCTTATGCAGCATACTGTTTAGGGGATCCAACGGCAAAAAATCAGGGAAGAATTACCCTAAATCCTTTAAAACATCTTGACCCTTTTGGAACTTTGATGATATTTTTGATAAACTTCGGTTGGGCAAAACCTACACCGGTAAATCCTATTTATTTTAAGGACAGGAAAAAAGGGGTAATGCTGTCTAGTCTGGCAGGACCATTGTCAAACCTGTTGTTTGCGGTAATATTGGCATTTCCCTATGTTTATTTCCGATCAAGCTATTATACTAACTTTAATAAATTGAATGGCTATCTTATGAGTTTATTTGCCATTGGATTCGGTTTAAATGTTATACTTGCTGTATTTAACATGCTGCCTATTCCGCCTCTTGACGGATCTAAAATTTTTTCGGGGATTTTGCCTTCGAGATGGTACTATAAAATGTTGGAATATGAAAGATATATCACAATTGTTTTTATAATTCTTATGTTTTCAGGCGGACTTGGAAAAATATTGAATCCTATTGTTAATATTGTTCAAACTGCTATTATTTATATAGTCTCATCGATAATAGGAATTATTATATAATGGAAATAATACTATGTATGCAAAATTTTAGTTAGACTTTATTCAAAAAAAAAGATATAATCTATAAATGTGACTATTTTTATTGAAAAAATAAAGCGTTTCAAACGGGAATTTATATTTAAGTAGTAGAAATGCTATTTACAGCGGGAGAGTGAATTAGTTGTGAAAAAAGGTACGATATTAAGTGGTATGAGACCCACAGGAGCATTGCATTTGGGAAATTATTTCGGTGCTCTTGAAAACTGGGTAAAGTTACAGGATGATTATGAATGCTTCTTTTTTGTTGCAGACTGGCATGCATTGACTACCGGATATGAGGATACTTCGGAAGTAAAAAATAACATAAATGAGCTGGTTATCGATTGGATTAGTGCCGGTCTTGACCCGGAAAAATGTACAATATTTTTACAGTCAAAGATAAAGGAGCATGCCGAACTGCATTTGCTGTTTTCTATGGTTACGCCGCTTTCTTGGCTATTACGCTGTCCCACTTATAAGGACCAGCTAAACCAATTGAAAGATAAGAATATAACTACTTATGGCTTTTTAGGATATCCAAATCTTCAGGCAGCCGATATACTTATCTATAAAGCCGGATTTGTGCCGGTAGGAGAAGACCAACTGCCGCATTTGGAGCTTACAAGGGAAATAGCAAGACGCTTTAACTTCTTGTTTGGAGAGGTTTTCCCGGAACCGCAGGCTATATTGACAAAAGCTAAAGTGTTACCGGGAACTGATGGCAGGAAGATGAGCAAGAGTTATGGTAATACCATCGCCCTTTCTGACAGTCCTGATACCATAAGGAAAAAAGTAAGTACAATGGTTACAGACCCTGCCAGAATCAAAAAGGATGACCCTGGACATCCTGAGGTTTGTACAGTATTTTCTTTCCACAAGGTATTTAATGAAGTTGAGCTTCCTGAAGTTGAAGAAGCATGCAGAGGTGGAAAGATTGGCTGTGTTCAGTGTAAGAGAAATCTTGCCGATAAGATGGTTAAGTATTTTGAACCTATACATGGAAGAAGACAAAAGATTTTGGAAAGACCGGAAATGATTAAAGAAGTCCTTCACGAAGGAAATAAAAAAGCGGAAGCTAAAGCAAAGCAAACAATGGAAGAAGTAAGAAGCGCGATGAAGATAGATTTTATGTAATAAGAATTGTGAGGTCTACTATCCTTTTAAGCGGTGGTGGGGGTTATTGGAAAGTGTACTATCTAAAGCATGTACTATAAAACTACAAAATTTTGAAGGACCTTTTGATCTTTTATTCCACCTGATTGAAAAGAATCAGGTGGATATATATGATATTCCCATTAATGAAATAACAGATCAATACATGGACTATCTTTTTCAAATGCAGGAGATGGATCTTGAAATAGCCAGCGAATTCCTTGTAATGGCAGCAACTCTTTTACACATAAAGTCCAAACTTCTGCTGCCAAGCCCCAAACAGAACAAGGAAGAAGAGGTTGATCCCAGGGAAGAGCTGATATTAAAGTTAGTGGAATATAAAAAGTATAAACAGTTTGCGGAGATTTTGAAGGCCAGGGAAGTAGAGTGGGAAAGGGTGTGCTACAGACTGCCGGAGGAAATTGACATAAAGAAGGTAGACGAGCCCATTGAACTTTCCTACGATGAGTTAAAAAGAGTATATATTGAAATTATTGAACGTAATGAAAGGAAATTGAACAAAAATGCCAATAAAATGACCCAAATTCTTCAAGTTGAAAAAGTGACCTTAAAAAGCAAAATAAGGGAAGTAATCAGGACGCTTATGCATAGGGCTTCTTTTAAGTTCTCCGACTTGTTTTCTTTTGCGACCAGGTCTAAAATGGAGATAATTACGGGGTTTTTGGCAATATTGGAATTGGCAAAATTGAAGAAGGTATCAATTGCCCAGAAAACGCAGTTTGATGAGATTATTGTTCAGAGGACGGCAGAAAAGATTGAAGATATAGATGAGGAAAAAATTGCTGCTGAAAGATAAGATAAGTAGCATTTTTTGAAAATTAAAAGCTGCTGGATAAGTTGTTTTGGAGGAAAAGCTCACATGGACATAAAAAAACTTGAAGGAATAATTGAAGGGCTTCTTTTTGCTTCGGGCGACAGATTATCTATAGAAAAAATATGTGAGATAGTAGGTCTTGATAAAAAAACCGTTAAGCTTGTAATAAATAATATGATTGTAAGCTATAATGATAATCCTGCAAGAGGTATTACTATCAGGGAGATTAACAACGGGTATCAGCTTTGTTCAAAACCTGAACTGTATGAATATGTAAAAGTCTTGTTTGAACCAAAGCAAAAAAGCGGTCTGTCCCAGGCTGCTTTTGAAACTCTTGCCATTATAGCATTTAACAGGCCTATTACAAAGGCAAAAATAGAGCAAATCCGAGGAGTTAATTCCGATAGTGCTATTACAAAACTGCTGGAAAGGAATTTAATCAGGGAAGCAGGAAGATTGGATGCACCCGGTAAACCGATACTATATGAGACAACGGAAGAGTTCTTCAGGTCCTTTGGCTACAAATCCGACAGCGACCTGCCCATATTTGAAATGAATGAAATTCCGGAAGTAGTAGAACTCAGACGGGATGAAAATAATGCTGATAATGAACAAAGAGAAGTGGATAATGAACATAAAGAAAATGAAAATAGTTAGTTGTAGTATTAAAAATAAGTAAAATTTATAGCAATTAAAAATATATTATGGCCTCAAGTGAAGTAACTGAACTATGTTCGGAAGCTCAATCAAATACCAAAATATTTAAAAGAATACACCGGTTGGTGTATTTTTTTTGCGTTTAAGGAAAAAATATCTAACAAGAGGTGTAGCGACATGCTTATTGCTATTTTAATAATATCTATATTTACAGCTATAACTGTCATTTTTGTTATATGTTCAATAAGAATAAATGTAGAAATCGGGTATAAAAGAGAGGGTGTAAATGACCATTTTTCGGTGTCCCTTCTTATTCTCAATGGGTTAATTAAATATAAATATGAAACACCAAAATCGGAATCAAGAGATAAAGACTGGTTTTTTAGAAAAGTAAAGAAAAAGGAAAATGATGGATCAAAAAAGAAGGAAAAATTAAGTTATGGATATATGCTGGAAAAGATAAAGGAAGGTCATAATTACATAAATGACAACCAAGTATTACTTAGCAGGATATTTAATTATTTGCGATGCAAGGTCAAAATTAAAAAGCTGGATTTAGACGTTACAATAGGAACAGATAATGCCCACCATACTGCAATATTGACAGGATTATGCTGGACGGTTATCGGTATTGTCACCTCTTTTATTCATAATAATTTAAATCTTTTAGAAAAAAATATCAACATTAAACCTGACTATATGGGAAAAAAGTTAAAAGTTGATTTCTTTTGCATATTGAATGCAAGAATTGGACATATTATTATAGTCGGTTTGATATATTTAAAGCACATTAAACCGTTTCAGAAAATGACCGGTTCGGTAAACATGGCACATAATCAAACAAATCATATTTTTTAAAATGGCAATTTTAGGTTATAGGAAAAATTAAATTAACAAAATTAAATTAAGCTTTATTAAAAATCAAAAGTTTTTTAGGCAATAATTTATTTTATTGATAATATAAATACAGGTGGTGAATAGAGTTGGCAGAACATCCAATTCAAGGACTTATGACAACGGCGATGGAAAGTATCAAGGATATGGTTGATGTAAATACCATAGTAGGTGATGCAGTACAAGCGCCGGACGGTACCGTAATAATTCCTATATCAAAAGTAACCTTCGGGTTTGCAGCAGGAGGAGGGGAATATAACACTAGAGGTAAAATCAGAACTGAATGTGAAGACGGCAAACCGAAGCAAGTTGAAAGTGAGGCTAGTGAAAAATTCCCCTTTGCAGGAGGAAGCGGCGCAGGGGTTAGTATAAATCCTGTTGCCTTTATGGTAGTGGGACAGGGACAAATAAAACTGTTACCTGTGAACGTAAACTCATCCCTTGAAAAATTGCTTGAATTTATTCCTGAATTAATTGAGAAGGCAAATGAATCCTATAAAAAAAAGATAAAAATTAAGAAAGAGTTAAAGACCGGCGATAAAAGTGAAAAAGAAGAGGATGAAGAAGAATAAATATATGAAAGGTGGGAAAATAAAAATCCTGCCTTTTTAATTTTTTTAATTTCCACAAAGGCAAATGTCTTTGTAAAAGTATACTAATTAACGAGTTTTTATCTTTGACTCATAGAAATTATTTTAAACATAAAGTATAATACTTTTATGTTGATATAAAAATAGGGATTAAGAGGTTGAATAGTACTTTATGGAAATGGTAAGGCTGCAAAAATACATTGCCGATTGCGGTGTGGCTTCAAGAAGAAAAGCAGAGGAACTTATACAGCAGCGGAGAGTAAAAGTAAATGGAACGCTTGTAACTGAAATGGGAATCAAGGTTAGTGATGCTGATTTGGTTGAAGTAGACGGTAAAGTAATAAAACCTGAAAATAAAAAGGTATATATTATGCTAAATAAACCGTCGGGTTATGTAACCACAGTAAAAGACCAGTTTGGAAGACCTACTGTAATCGATCTTTTAAAAGGAGTAAGAGAAAGAGTTTTTCCGGTAGGAAGGCTTGATTATGAGACAACGGGGCTTTTAATTCTTACCAACGATGGGGATTTTGCTTACAAGATGACTCATCCCAAACATAAAATTGAAAAAACATATCTTGCAACTATTGCAGGAATTCCTACCGATGAAGAGATAAGCAGGTTTGAAAGAGGATTGAAGATTGAAGATTACATTACAGCTCCTGCAAAATTAAAAATAATTACTAAAAAGGAGCGAACCTGTGTGGTAGAGGTAACAATTCATGAAGGCCGGAACCGACAGGTAAGGAAAATGTGCCAGGCCATAGGACATCCGGTATTGTCTCTAAAGAGAATTTCATTAGGTAAACTGACCTTAGGTAATTTGGCTGAGGGAAATTGGCGTGAATTAACTCGGGATGAAGTGAAATCCCTTCTTTCATTATAATTTTTTGGTCATGAGTATTGGAAATGGGGCAGGAGGTATATCTCCTGCCCCGGTGCTATAATAACTCTTTATTCACCTTTACTCTTTTTTGAGCTTTTGCTGTTTTGGTTCTTCTACTCTTTTTTACTCTTTTTTGTCAAGGGTTTTATAACTTGCACAAAGAGTTTCATCGTACGGGGCTCCACTGTCTGACTTAGCTGCGGCACTTACTTGTATTGCGTCCAGGGTACATAAGTTTTCACTGAACTCATTGTACATACAGCTTCCTACTGAACACAAAATCCTCTGACATTTTGCCATACAGCAACCCCTCCTCGAGTCGCTCGATTTATTTGTGCAATATTATTATGTGCATAAAAAAGTTGATTATTTCATGAAATATTTTCTTTGACAAATTAATGTTTCCAATTTAAAATTATAGTTACTGTCATTTTAAAAAAGGTTTTTGAAGAATTGTAATAAAATGAGTAAAAAATAATAAAATGAGTTAAAAATATTTTATTCAAGGAGTGACTGGGATGGAATTATGGTACACTGAGTTTCAAACACCTAATGTTGGAATAACATGCAAGACAAAAAAGACATATCATACTGAAAAAACAGAGTTTCAGGATCTTGCATTGATTGAAACCGAACAGTTCGGAAGAATGCTTGTATTAGACGGAACAGTACAGACTACTATTGAAGATGAATTTGTATACCATGAAATGATTAGCCACGTTCCTCTTTTTACCCACCCCAATCCTAAAAAGGTACTTGTAATTGGGGGAGGCGACGGTGGAGCCATTAGAGAAATCATCAAGCACCCTTCGGTTGAAAAGGCAGTACTTTGCGAAATAGATGGACGTGTAATTGAAGTATCAAAGGAATACCTTCCGGAAATAAGCTGTGCTTTGAATGATAAAAGAGTAGAAGTGCTTGTTGCTGACGGCATAAAATATGTTAAAGAAAATAAAGGTGAATTTGATGTTATATTGGTTGACTCTACAGACCCTGTAGGACCGGCTGTTGGGCTGTTTGCCGTTGATTTTTACAGATCCATATATGAAGCATTAAAGGAAGATGGAATATTTGTAGCACAGACCGAATCACCCTTTTTCCATAAAGATCTGATTAAAAATGTATACAAGGATGTAAGTTCCATATTCCCAATTACAAGGCTCTATACTTGTGCAATACCTACTTATCCGAGTGGATATTGGAGTTTTACCATGGGCTCTAAAAAATACGATCCTCTTGAAACCGATATATCCAAAATCCCGGAACTAGATACGAAGTATTACTGTCCACAGATACATAAAGCAGTATTTGCCCTGCCAAAGTTCGTAGCTGATTTGGTGAAATAGAGGTTATATATTATGAGTTTAAAAGACGGGAAAATAACTTTATCTACTAAATTTATGGGCAGTAGTGAAAAATATGAGGATGCATCTATTGTTATGGTAGGTGTTCCTATGGATTTTACGTGCAGTTTCAGACCGGGTACAAGATTTGGTCCTCAAAAAATAAGGGAAGTTTCCATAGGCATTGAAGAGTACAGTATTTATATGAATAAGAGCCTTGAAGACTATGCTTATTTTGATTCGGGAGATTTGGATTTACCCTTCGGTAATGTTGAAAAGAGCCTTGAGATAATAGGGCAGGCGGCAAAGGAAATTCTTGAAGACAACAAACTTCCGCTTTTTATAGGTGGTGAGCATCTTATCAGTGTACCGGTTATAAAAGAAGTTTACAATAAATATGGTGACGACCTGATAGTTATTCATTTTGATGCCCATGCCGATTTGAGGGAAGACTACCTGGGCTGCCCAAATTCTCATGCTTCAGCAATAAGAAGGCTTGTAGACTTTATGCCCGGAAAAAACATTTATCAATTTGGTATAAGATCGGGTACTAAAGAGGAATTTGAGTATGCAAAGGCGAATACCAATATGTATACAATTGAGGTGCTTGAGCCGCTAAAGAAGGTAGTGGATAAATTTAAGGGAAGACCTGTGCACTTTACCCTTGATATTGATGTGGTAGATCCTGCCTATGCCAATGGGACAGGCACTCCTGAACCTGGGGGTATATCCTCCAAGGAGCTTATACAGGCATTGGGCGTTATGAGAGATTTGAATATTGTAGGTTTTGACATTGTTGAAGTATCCCCACATTATGATCAATCGGACAGAACCGCACTTTTAGCTGCTAAGGTTATTAGGGATATGATTATGATAATGGGTTAGTATTAAGTTAAGGTATATATGAAAAATGTGAAGCATGTTGAGGAGCCTGTTAATACGTCGAGGAAAGAGAACGATCATCTCCATATGGAGAGTTTTGTTCGGCCTTGAGCGGTATTTGCAGGCTCTATGCTGCGGAAAGTAAGTTTCCGCAATATTTTTTACTCTGCATGTTTCGAATAAATAGGAAAAAGACAATGGAGGATTATTGGTATGCCTAAGATTGCTAATTCTTTGACTCAGTCCCATCAGTATATTGAACGCTTTGTTGAACCCGGGGATATAGTAATTGATGCCACTGCAGGTAACGGAAATGATACAGTATTCCTAGCAAAACTTGTGGGTGAAAAGGGACGGGTTTTTGCCTTTGATATTCAGAAAATTGCCATTGAAAAGACAAGGGAAAAGCTTACAACCCTTGGTTTGATGGATAGGGTTGAACTTGTCAATGACGGTCATGAAAATCTTGATAAATACATAAATAGCAATGTAAAGGCTGTAATGTTCAATTTAGGATATCTTCCCGGAGGAGATCACAAAGTCGGGACCAAGGCAGAGACCACAATTTGTGCAATTGAAAAGGCAATGGAGCTTTTAGCTATAGGTGGGTTAATAAGTATTGTAATTTATCACGGCGGAGACAGCGGATTTGAGGAAAAAAACAAGGTAATGGAGTATATTGCCCAAATTGATCCGAAGAAGTATACAGTGATGAAAACGGAATTTATAAATCAACCCAATTGTCCTCCAATATTGGTGTGTATTGAAAAGATAAGATGATATTAAAAGGTGAATTTAAGCTTTTGGTTACCTAGATATTGATTGAAATATGCTTTTTTAATAGGTAAAGGAAATATTTTAAATTACAGTTGAAGCAAAAATATAAAAGACAATAAAGAATACAATTAATACCGAAACGGTATAAACACTATATTTCAGCCTGTTAAAGGCTTTCCATTCCCGTTCTATATGATTTTTTTGGTTTACTAAATGGGCAATAAGTTCGTTTAACAGTATATTGTTATCATTGTCTATACTGCACAATTCAAGCCCGTAGGAGTATTTGTTCTTTTTTAAGTTTTTTATCCGCAATACATTGGTTTGAAAAGTCAATTCCGTTTCGGGAGATATAAAGGTTTTCACAGTTACATTGGATACTTCTTTAATGGGTTCATTTGTGCACACCATGCACCCGTTGAGGCTGATATTCATCATTTTCCCGGAGTACTCACCGTTAGGTGTGGCAATGACACAGTCGAAATTTACATTAAAGCGCTCGGTTTTTCTGTTATTTTCATAATTAAGCACTTTGTCAATCTGAATAGTAATAGCTTGTTTCCTTATGGATATAACTTTTCTTGCTATATTACCGTAAAACAGGATTTCATTGTTATTATGCATGGATTTCACAGTGATTTTGGTTCCTTCGGTAAAGCAGTCTTTAAAGTATTTTGCCGGTAAGAAAATTTCTGCAATGCTTTTATCTAAATTTATATAAGTTATTATTCCATGTATCCAATTTTCGCTGTCATTTATGCAAACTCTGCAAAAGAGTGTTGATTTTTTGGAATCTTGGTTTTTTTTCCGCAATCAAACCACATCCTTTAAATAGAATTTGGTCAATATAAGCATCGGCAAAACTGGCAAAAAACTGGATATATTTTTTAAAAATTATTATAATAGTTGTTAAGAGGCTAGATTATTGGAAATAAATATAAAGTGTTTGCAAAAATGCTAAACAAAAAGTCGGAAAATTATTGCAATTAATCTAAAAGTAAGGTATAATTTATTATAATTAGTACCAGGTAATAATATCATATAATAAAGTTTTGTAAATAATAAGTTTTCTAAATCGGCTAGCTGCCATTTATAAATTTTGCAATGGCATTGGCTGTAATAGCTGAATAGGCTGGCATTTAGGCTGCTTAACAGACAGTCTATGCAGTTTAGATTATTTAATTTATAGAAATAGCCTTATTATATGCTAATAAGGGTTTAAGGAAGTACAAATACGCAAAAAGAGGTGGGAAACAGATGGCGCAAGTAGACAAATTAAGTCTTCTCCATGCTAAAAGAGCTGAAGTTGAGCAGGGCGGAGGAACCGACAAAATAGCAAAACAACACGAAGCCGGAAAAATGACTGCAAGGGAAAGGATTAAGGAGCTATTCGATGAAAACAGCTTTGTAGAAATCGATGCTTTTGTTGAAACCAGAAGTATAGAGTTTGATATGCAGAAGAAAAAAGTACCCGGTGATGGTGTTGTAACAGGCTATGGTTCAATAAACGGACGTTTGGTATTTGTGGCCGCGCAGGATTTTACAGTAATAGGCGGTTCTCTCGGTGAAATGCATGCAAGAAAAATCACAAAAGTAATGGACATGGCAATGAAAATGGGTGCTCCTTTTATCAGTATCAATGATTCAGGTGGAGCAAGAATTGAAGAAGGAATTGATGCTTTGAGTGGATTTGGAGATATATTCTTCAGAAATACTTTGGCTTCCGGTGTGATTCCTCAGATTTCAGTCATAATGGGACCTTGTGCCGGAGGTGCTGTTTATTCTCCTGCCATAACCGACTTTATTTTTATGGTTGAAAAAACAAGCCAGATGTTTATTACCGGACCACAGGTAATTAAAGCTGTGACCGGAGAAGATGTTACCTTTGAGAAATTAGGCGGTGCTGAAACTCATAACTCTGTAAGCGGTGTTGCACATTTCAAGTGTGCCAGTGAGAAAGAGTGTATTGAAGAGATAAAGAGACTTATTAGCTTCCTTCCCGATAACAATCTTACTGATGTTCCCTTCTATGATAGCAAAGACGATATTAACAGAATTTGCGACAGCTTAAATGAAATTGTTCCTGAAGATTCAAACAAGCCCTATGATATGATGGATATTATTACTACAATTGTAGACAACGGCGAGTTCATGGAAGTCCAAAAATACTTTGCACAGAACATTATTGTCGGATTTGGAAGGTTGAATGGCGGAACTGTCGGTATAATTGCCAACCAGCCTAAATTTGCTGCAGGAGTCTTGGATGTTAACGCATCGGACAAAGCGGCAAGATTTATCCGCTTCTGTGATGCTTTTAATATTCCTTTGGTATCCTTTACCGATGTACCGGGGTATTTACCGGGAGTTGGTCAGGAACACAGCGGTGTTATAAGACATGGTGCAAAACTTCTTTATGCTTTTTCTGAGGCAACGGTGCCCAAAATAAACGTAATAGTGAGAAAAGCCTATGGTGGTGCTTATATTGCCATGAACAGCAAGCACTTAGGAGCAGATCAGGTATTTGCATGGCCTACAGCTGAAATAGCTGTAATGGGACCTGATGGTGCAGCAAATATCATATTCAGAAAAGAAATTGCTAAAGCTGAAGATCCTGTTCAAACAAGAAATGAGTTGATTCAGGAATACAGAAGCAAATTCTCCAATCCTTATATAGCTGCTTCAAGAGGTTATGTAGATGATGTTATTGAACCGGCTACTACAAGGATCAGAATAATAAGTGCTTTAGAAATGCTCGCTAGCAAAAGGGAAAACAGACCGGCCAAAAAACATGGAAATATTCCATTATAATATAAAGATAAGGTTTATAACAGAAATTAATGCCTCATAATAGAATTAATGTTTAAAATCTTTAGCAAGGAATAATTGGAAATTACTATATGACCTTGGAGGTTTGTATGAAGGAAAATTTAAATGACGAAATTATATCGGTTATAATGGCGGCCATTTCCATGATGGAATCAAGACCAGGGTATAAATTGGTAGTGAAATCATTCAGAAGAATACCTCAGACAGCGCCGGTATGGTCTGCAACCGGCAGATATGAACGTTTGAAGAGTAAAATCTAAAGGAGGATTAAACATGAAGAAGTTTTTAATAAAGGTTAACGGAAATCAATATGAAGTGGAAGTAGAAGAAATTAGAGACGGTAGTGCAACTACTGAAGCCGTTACATACAGTGCTCCTGAAACAAAACCGGCTCCGGCAGCACCTTCTGCGCCTGCACCGGCAGCAGCTCCAAAGAAAGAAAGTACAGGTGCGGTGGGGGCAACAAAAGTTACAGCTCCTATGCCCGGTACAATTTTAGGAGTGAAAGTAAATCCCGGAGACTCTGTAAAGAAAGGTCAAGTACTGCTAATCCTTGAAGCCATGAAAATGGAAAATGAAATAGTAGCACCGGTTGACGGTACAATTGCAACAGTAAATGTATCAAAAGGAACTTCAGTAAACGCCGGAGATTTGTTGGTGTCAATGAATTAATGGGCATCATTGTATGGGAGTTTTTCAAAACTCTCAACGGTATTGGCATGATTGTTGCTTGAAAGCCCTTTCAAAAGGCAAAAGGAGGTATGTAAAATGGCTAAAGTAAAAATTACCGAAACCGTCCTTAGGGACGCGCACCAGTCGCTTATAGCTACACGAATGAGAATTGATGAAATGATTCCCATTTTGGAGAAATTAGATAATATAGGCTATCACTCATTGGAAGCGTGGGGTGGAGCTACCTTTGATGCCTGCTTAAGATTTTTGAATGAAGACCCCTGGGAGAGACTTAGGACAATTAAAAAGTATTGTAAAAAGACAAAGCTTCAAATGCTTTTAAGAGGTCAAAACCTTTTGGGATACAAACACTATGCTGACGATGTTGTTGAATACTTTGTACAAAAGGCTGTTGCCAACGGTATGGACATCATAAGAATATTTGATGCCCTAAATGACCCAAGAAATATTGAAACAGCAATTAAGGCGTGTAAAAAAGAAGGCGGCCATGCCCAGGGAACAGTTTGCTATACAATAAGCCCTGTGCACAATCTTGAACTGTTTATAAAGGACGCAAAACAGCTGGTTGAAATGGGTGCCGATTCCATCTGTATAAAGGATATGGCAGGTTTGTTGGTGCCTTATACAGCTTATGAACTTGTAAAGGCAATGAAAGAGAATATAAAAGTTCCTATCCAGCTTCATACCCACTATACCAGTGGTGTTGCTTCAATGACTTACCTTAAGGCAATTGAAGCCGGATGTGATATAGTTGACTGTGCTATATCACCTATGTCAATGGGTACTTCTCAGCCACCAACTGAGCCATTGGTTGCAACCTTAAAGGATACACCCTATGACACCGGTTTGGATCTCGGAAAGCTTAGTGAAATTGCCGATTACTTCAGACCGTTAAAGGAGAAATATGTTCAAAGCGGACTATTGGATATCAAGGTTATGGGGGTAGATGTAAATACCCTTATATACCAGGTTCCTGGTGGTATGCTTTCAAACCTTGTTTCTCAGCTTAAGCAGTCCAATGCTGTTGACAAATTTGAAGAAGTGCTTAAAGAAGTACCAAGGGTTCGTGAAGATTTCGGATATCCGCCGCTTGTTACTCCTACTAGCCAGATAGTTGGTACACAGGCAGTATTGAATGTAGTAACCGGTGAGAGATACAAGATGGTGCCAAAAGAATCTAAAGCCCTTGTAAAAGGAGAATATGGAAGAACTCCTGCTCCAGTTAATCCTGAAATACAGAAGAAGATTTTAAATGGCGAAGAGCCTATAACAGCAAGGCCAGCTGACTTTATAGAACCTGAATTACAGTCAATTAAAGAGCAGATGAAGGAATACCTCGAGCAGGATGAGGATATACTTTCCTATGCATTATTCCCACAGGTTGCCGAGAAGTTCTTCCAATATCGTAAAGCGCAAAAGTACAAGATTGAGCCGGAAATGGTGGACTATGAAAACAGGGTACATCCCGTATAATAGATGAAAGATTAGGTAAAGGGACTTTGTGTATGAGCATAAAGTCCCTTTATTTTAACAATTTTCATGTAAATATACAAATTGTTCTCTGTTACTTGTAAAGCTTAATACTCTAATATTACTTCCCTTTTTGATTCTTTTACCGCATTTAAGGCAGAATATGTTGGGTTGTTTCATAACACTGTAGGACAATTCCGGTTTTATGTGTTCATATTTGCTCCAGCTGTTCCAGCCGGTTTTGCATAAATTAATTCTATTGTCAAAGTCAGCAAAAACCCATCTTAACAGTTTATGAAAATGAAAGGGATACTTGGTGTATTGGATATAGGCTTTGGGAATACCGAGTTTTTCGGTATAGAGCGCATAATTTTTTTCAACCACATCTTGTACTCTTCCGCTTATCTGAGTCATATACCAGCAATATCCCTGGCTGTTCAGCCATTTGCGAAGCTTTTCAAACATGTATCCCCTGCATATTTCAATAGTTTCGTTTTTGCTCACCTTCATTGCTTTGAAAGCGTCAGAAACAATATTTACAACTTCATCGAGATAATATTTATATTTAAAGTTTTCTTTATTGTAGAGTTCTACAGGGATTATCTCGAAAAAATATTCATTTGTCTCCGGACGGTATACTCCAATACAGGTCCCGCCCACAAAACTTCCGCTTCCTGCGTCGTCAATTTGTATCATTATTATCTTCTCCGTATGTAAATTGGTGTTTAATTATTAGTATACGTAGATTATTTGATTTTATTGAAGGTTAATTTTCAATAAAAGTATTTATTGATGCAGAAGAAAAAAAGAATTTTGAAGAAGTAGTTAATTATTTAACAAAAAATATTTACAATTTTATATATAAAATGTTATAATATTCGGCAGTAATTGGATATTATCTTTAAAAAAGTATATGATTACTATTAAAAATCATTAAAAGATGCACTTAAAATAGAAATATTAAAACGAAATGAAGGGGAGAAAATGTAAATATGTGTAAAGGTCAAAAAATAATTTCACTAATCATTTCTATAGTCTTTATTGCTCAGATATTAGTTACAAATTTATCTTTGCCTTTTAGTACAGCAAAGGTATATGCTGCAACTGAACAGATATCTGATTACATTTCAGAATATTCTCCTGACGAATTACCGGGAAATCCAAGTTTAGACGATAATACGGATAACTTGGTGCCTTATGTAGAGAAATCAAGTGAACAAACGGTAGTTACAACGCCAGCGGTATCTGAATCTGAAGAATCACTTCCAACTGAAAGTTCAACACCAATATCAATAGAGACAGCAAACCCAACTGGCACGTTGACAGTAACACCTACACCAACTCCAACAATATTGCCTACAGAAGCAGTAGCGCCAACACCTATCGAAACAGTGACTCCAACAATATTACCAACCAATACAGTGACACCGGCAGTAACTCCAACAATAGTACCTACAGAAACAGTAGAGCCAACACCGGAAGTAACACCAACTCCATCTCCAACAGAAACACCAACAATACCACCAACGGTAACAGTGACACCAGTATTACCTACACCAACACCAGAAGAGTCATTAATAACACCAACAGCAACTGCATTAGAAACACCAATGGTAACACCAACACCTCAAGTGACTATGCCGGAAGAAATTACATATAATGCTCCCGAGGTTTTAGATGTTGTTGTTTCAAGTTCAACTATTACTTTAACTTGGGAGCCAATAATCGGAGCATCAGGATATATTGTATATATTGATGGTATAAAAGTTGAAATAGGTAATGTTTCAACTTATGAAATTGAGGGCTTAAAAGCAAATACAACTTATACTATAACCATTATGGCCTTTGATGAAGCCGGAAATTTCTCTCCAGAGAGTGAGGTTATCAATGTACTTACTTTGCCGGATGTAGTATCAGACATAACTACTCAAGCAACTGATACAAGTGTTACTTTATCATGGGATAAATTAAGTGAAATAGATGGATATGATATAGAAGTAGATGGTGAATTGACTGAAGGATTGACAAGTGAGACATATATCCATTCTAACTTACTGCCTAATTCGAAACATTCTTACAGAGTAAGGGCAAAAAATGCATCAGGCTGTGGTGAATGGAGTGAACTAATTTCAGTAACCACAATGCTTGAAAGTCCTCTATTAGCAACTACAATAACTGAGGATAAAGTCATTATCACTTGGGGCAAGGTTCAAGGTGCGGATGAGTATGAAGTAATAAGAGATGGGATTATATTATGTACTACGACTGAATTGAGTTATGTAGATGAAGATTTGGTTATTGGCGAAAGCTATGTATATTATGTTATAGCTAAAAATGCAGAAGGTAACGTATCAGCTGCAGGCAAAATAAATGTATTATTCGTAAATAATACCTATATTAATAGTAATAAAGTTTTAAATGGTGACCTGACAGTGATGAATTTGTACCTTACTGGAGGTACATTAAGATAGTGTCTTGTCAAGTGGTGTAAATTGTTTTCTACTATGTTTCTTTAATTTCCGCTAATGTGGTTGTCAAGGGCCCAAACCGGGCTTTTCCTTGACAACCACATTCCGCCATGCTCT
>Ga0134092_1000581_pt1 | contig 36907 bp, 45 predicted proteins | sample 3_6taG_FD_94454 | JGI IMG/M metagenome (GOLD analysis project Ga0134092, IMG submission 94454) | Switchgrass degrading microbial communities from high solid loading bioreactors in New Hampshire, USA - 3_6_20_6_A3 metaG | ecosystem: Engineered > Bioreactor > Semi-continuous > Anaerobic >... | reverse complement strand
TGCCTCCTTACAAACAAGTTGCTTAGAGGCTTATTTCCAGGGTGCTATGCGGTGACTCCTTTTTCTACCCAACTCTGGAAAATTAGACTGCCATTTTCGCCATTCTTATACTACCAAAAACACACCAGGAGGCATCGTGGTGAATATGTAGCCCGCAGCTGCGATTTATCTTTGCCCCAGCCCTGGACAAAACCTTGAGGGCCGTGCGTACTTGCTCTAGACCTTCTGTGCCTTTGAGCGGCGGGCTTACAAGCTCGAAACCACAGCGGTACTTTGGATTTCTGACGGAAGCATCCGTCACAATTTTCCAGGTAGTCCGGAGCTGGTGATTGTACCCCTCATATCTAGTAGGAATACCAGAAGCAGTGAGCTTGCGGACAAGGTCCATAATCTCCCGTTCACTCAAATCGGTGAATTCGATTTCTACTCCAAAGGTTCTGTTTCGGTCAAAGGCTGTTACTGTCATTGGTGTTCCTCCTTATTACTTCAGGCGTGTTGTCCCGCCCTCTGTAATAATAATAACACCAATAATAATAAAAGTCAGCGGCTTTTCTTGCGCCAATTACTCCCAAATGCGCTCATAGAGCGCATTTCCAAGCATCCCCCTACAAAAGGAGACATCAAAAAAGACCGGTTTCCCGGTCTCTCTTTATAGTGATAAATATAAACCTGTTTCGGCCTCGAATACCAATTTCAACTGTTTCCAATACACACCTTCAAATCTGCCGACTTCCTTCTTATCTAGGCTAGTGATCTTCCCAAACACCATCGTATATGTATCGTCAGGGTTCAAAATTACCTCTAGGAAATTAGCTTTCTGACATCCTCTAAACATGAATTTCAAAGTGCCTTTTTCATCATAGGAAAAGTTATTGGCTCCAATCATTGCCCTAAGCTTTCCATATCCTCCGAGCTGCATCAAAGAGGAAAACGGACATGCAATACTGGGGAAAAAGGTCTGCAACTTTGGGGAAAAACCTCTTGCAAAAAACAGTGATTTCCTTAGGCTTTGTGCGCTGTCATTTGCTATTCGCCGGCTTTGGTGCCTCTGTAGATCGATATTGCGTTAAGCAATATTCCCCATTACTTTTCATCAAGCGTATCGGTAGCCTTTGCTATGCTAAAGGAGTTGAATCTCCTAGTAGTTGAATTTGCCACGTCCTGTCAAAATTATCACGGTAGAATCGTAGTCGCTATAGGATCTCAGTTCTTTAGTTATTTCCTTTCCGGGCTTAAGTTCGGAATCGCTATCGGTGAAATAGCTGCTATCGTAATATACTAGCTCGTCGCCATCAAAGAACAAGCAATGCACTTGAACAAAACGTGCTACTACATTGCCGTTGTTGGTTACAGTGACGATTTCTTTATTCAGCGCAGACTGACTTACATACGATAGGTTTTGAATAACTGGGGTGTAACGACTTACGCTTGCATCCAGCACATATTCAATTTTACTAAAAGGCTCATCGAAGTAGAAGGATAGGATGGTTTTCTCGCCAGCAGGAACGCAGTACTGAGAATCGGTTTTGGCTCCCACTAAGTGCCCAGCTGTGTTAAGGGCCTTGACGTTGGCTGATATGTCTAGCGTCTTGTTGGAATCGTTTTGGACAATTAGGTAAAGCGACTCTTCGCCAAGGGAATTCGTATACGAGTATTCGTTCATAACACGAACTTGGCGGGAATAATCGGTTTTACTGCCGCCACCTAGATCAAATCCACTTCCACCCACGCAACCTGCTAATAATAGTGATATCAGTATTAAGATGGGCAATGTTCTTTTCATGGCAACCTCTCCTTTTTTAATTTTTTGGTCAAAGTGTACTTCTGTCTGTATGACCGTATTCCTTCAATTATTGCCAAAATATATGTTACGTCTCAATCTGATTGAGTAGATTTTGAGGGGTTTGTGTCACAAGAAATTTCCATGTATATGATTCGCAGGAGAAAGTAGCCTGCGATTTTTTCTACCTTTGTTTTGGCCTGGAATTTGTTAGAATGGATTTAGGTTACTCTGGGAGGTGCCTTATGCAGATAATTTTTGACCTTGTTGACGGTCCCGAGACCGCCCGCATGGTCCACTTCGTTATGGAGATAGTGAAAGACACCGAGGACATCTCCAACTTAACTCTTGAGGATTTCCCGCTGCCTATCATTCTTCCCATGCTCAAACCTGATTTCGAGTACATCTGGAAGTTCACGCATGCCGTTATGATCTCACATACCGAAGCTCTTTTCCCGACGCTGATGGAATTTGAGCTCGACAACCTCGACATGGAAAAAGTCGGCCAAGCCATTTTTCAGGAATCCTTCGAGGTCATCAAAAAACACGTTTTCACAGACTCTTCTCCATACCAAAAATACATGGGTCAGGCTCTTGCTGAATGGTCTAAAGCCCATCAAACCAAAATTAAAGCGCGGCTAGAAAAGCAAAAAGATGAAAAGGAAGGCAATCCTTCAACTGGTTTACTTCTCATCTTTGAAAAAAGACGACGTGACGACTAAAGGAATGGGTTCTTGTTCCTTTCCCGTGTCCCTGGTACACAAAAGGCGATTTCCCCGGTCTTAAGAATGTCGGAAAGGGTTCTTTTCAGCTCAGGATGCCGCAGACTTGCTGCGGGGGCCCATGAGTGTCAGTTGTTGAACAGCAAAAGATGCAAACGCGTGGGGAGGTGGAAGAGTGTGGAAATCCTGATTACTTCTGGCATTCCAGCGGTTGTATCAATTATAGGTTTTGTCTTAACCTATTTCCTGAACAAACGCAACTTCCAGGAAGAGGTTACAAAGCAACGACTAAACGTCCAGCTGGAAAAAACATCCCGACTGCCTTATCACATTCAAGAATTGCTTGTGCAACTGGTTGAGGCTGGGAACTCTCAGAAACATATAGTAAAACACACAGACTCCATGAGGGACCTGCTAGCGACAGTGTTCGCCTATGGCTCGCGAGATGCTATACTTTTAGCAACGAACATGCAAGAGCAGATCTATGCGATGCAGCGCAATCCGGATTCTGTATCCCCGTATTCACTAATTGCTTACTACATTTTGCTGCTGTGTCAGGTGAAATATGACCTGACGGGTGTTGAGATCAACCCAGAGTTCTGGTATAGAATGCGGCTTACGGGCTATTCTGCACTAAAGGATGAGCTGGACAGGATCACCAATGAAATCGTTGAGAGACTCAATTTGCAGCCGTTTCTGAGGATTGGACAACTAGAAAAAGGTGTCTGGCTCACCTCTCTAGTGGCAAGATCTCGGTGATAGATGCGCTGAACGACGGAGTTTAGTGGGTCAATCTCTTTGACGCCGGGGAATCCCGCTTGGCCAATGTCTTTTGATGATCCTTGCTCGTTGTACACTCAAAGCCTACGACAGTCTGAAGGCCGGTTCACCCGGCCTTATCCTTTTCTCTCTGGCGCTCCATTCACGCCAGCGTAAAACTTGAATCTGGAATCCCAACTGACGTTAATTGCGATTCCTGGTTCTCCCCACTCTTTCGGATAATGGACGCCTGTTAAATGGTAATGAGTTGGAATTGGCATCCTTTTTCCGAATAGCTGCGTTGCGTCCTCATCGGTAAGGTGATTCACTATATATTCCGCTACAGACCAGCAGGCTAAAAGCCGCCTGTGGTCCTCTGAATAGGCTCGATTTAGGATTTCTTGCCTCTCTTCTTCCCAGCAGGTAAACTGCCCAGGACAAAGGCAGACAGATTCCCAAGAATTGCCCCACCAACCTGGCCTAAGCACCCTTTCGCGGATCACAACGCCGACCGCGAGGCGGTCGAGCACTCCAAACTCCCTTGCTTCCCCATAGATTGTCTTGGCCACGATTTCAACCATGCGATCTACCCCCTCAATCAGCTTCCCGGTGCTGTTGCCCCAGCTATTGCATAGCCGAACTGCCGGATATAGAGCTCTCCAGTTGTAACGCCCTTCCCGATGCCGATCCTTGCTCCCGTCATATGGTTACCCGTAAGCTCTGAAGCCGTCAAAGTCCAAGAACCAGGTTCAGGGTCGGTGCTCTCCCATATCTTTGCGAAGAAGTCCTGCCCTTCTGCGCGAAAACGCACCTTATACCACGTATTCGCAGCGATAAGAGCCGCTTGCGACGCTAGAGTAGCGTAAGCCGTGAAGTTTCTCCTTTTGAGGGCAAAGGTCGTACCGTCAGCGGCCACGAAGATGCCGCCGAGACGCTCGTCATTCCAGCCCGAAACGCGCATCCAGAGCCCAAATGGGTTCGTATTGCCCGCGCTCGTGGCCGTAATTTTGAACTCGCAGAAAAGCTCTATATTCCTCGCAGCAGGCGCATTGACGGGGCCCCATATCCTCCAGAGCGTGTCTGATGTCATGTCGAAAAAGAGCGCAGGTGCACCATCCTCGATCACCGTATACGCCTGCACGAAGTAGTCCTGGTGATGCCATCCGAACCAGTCGTAAGGCGTCTCACCGAGCGGATAGTCGGAGAAGTCGGTGTAATACGTCGGCACGACCTGTATCCCCGTCCCCGGCCTGTTCCCTGCCGAAGTAATCGTCCTTGTCCCTTCGTCAAAGAACAGTATTTGATCCGCAGCATCTAAAAGGTCATTGTTCGTGACGAAGTTATCCTCACAAAACGGCTGGATATGGATGCCGTAGGCCGGATAAGTGGGCCCAGGCCCTTTTCTAAGCGTATTGTTCTGGATGTTGTTCCTGTGACTTGCCAAGAGGCCGATCTGATCCCATTCAGTTAAAGGCGGGTCCTCGATGCCGTTCGCGAGAAGCGTATTGCCGTTTATGACGTTATCGTCCGAAGAAATGAGCGAGATGCCTATCCGCAGACAGTTAGATACCGTATTCCCGATCACAGAGCAAGACGATGCGCCGGCCAAAAGGATGCCGTTCCACTCCGAATTTGAAACCGTGTTCCCCGTGACCGTGCAGTCCCTGCAGTCGGATATGAGCACGATACCGTTTAGATTATCGTCCAAGGTATTGCCCGTGATAGACGCGGAGATTACCCCGATGAACTCGGCTCCCGAAGGCGTACCGCCTCCCATAGGGTCAGGCCGGTTGCTCCTTGCCTCGCAGTTAGAGATGATAAGGCTGCTCCCCTCAAAGAAGGAGAAGCCGCCGTTATTGTTCTCGACCGCCCGGTTGTTTAAGACCTTCGCACCGCTGCACTCCAGAAGGTCAAGCCCTATCCCCGTGCAGTTTTGGAAAGTGCAGCCCGACACCTCAAGGTTCGTGACGTTAACGAACTGAAGCCCTGTTTGCCACTCGCTGGGGTCCTGGTTCGCTTTGTTGCCGTCGATCACCATATCCCGCACGATGATGTCCGTGTCGCCGGAGACATCGTCCTCATTCGTCAGCATACCTTCCGTCAGGTCATCCCCGAAGTTGTCCTTGAGCTTAACTACCGTGAGGTTCCCCTGGCCTATAAATGTCCTGAAGGATGGAATCACGATGGAGTCAGAGATTTCAAAGTCGCCCTCTAAAAGCACCACTGTTCCGTTCTGCCCGACCGCCTGCAGAGCCCGGTTGATGTCCCTCTGATCATCGTATCCCTGGCACTGTATGTCTGCCCTTCTTTTGCCTTCGTCAGGCGTATTGTAGGCGGCGATAGTCAGGACAGTATTTGGGCGCACCGGCCAGACGGCATCCGGCGGATCGGAATCCGAGCCCTTCCTCGCCTGCATCTGAAGCCACCTTTGATGCGCTCCGACAACTCTTCCGGCAGCCACCACTTCCGTCTGGAAAGAGCCGCCGTCGAAGTCCAGGGTATGGCGCACGCTCTCCACGCCGTAGAATTCGGTTATTGACGAGATGCGCGGATCGTCAACCGTGATGCCGTCGAAGAGGTCCATCCGCGGGATGAAGGGCAAGGTGAGCGAATTCGTCGCCCTCTGTTCAGAAAGGTCAGCCAGAGCGAAGTTTGCAAGCTGCAGGGCCTGAGCAGCATCCTTGATCAGCTGGGTATCCGTCTCGTCTATCTGCATCGGCTTTAAGCCGTATTCAGAGATAGACGCGGCATCCTGCACCATCACCTGCTGCCTTTTACCCGCAAGGTCGCGGTAAACCACCACGATGCGGTTCCTGATGTCCCTATCTGTTATGTCTAGGTCCTGCACGTAGATGTCATCTTCCCAGTCGAAGTGCCAGTCCGCGTTCACGGCCGTTTTGTCTCTCGGAGGCTCCATCAGGGTAAGCCTAAACTCCTTATCCGGCGCGTAGTAGCGGTAGCCCACGAACCAGCCGAACTCCTTAGCTATATCCTGCAGCGCATCCCACACCGAGACGAACTCAAGCGTAAAGGGAGGGCACGCAAAAGGCGGTATATCCGGCACATAAAGGGTAATCACCCCCGGCCCGAACTCGTCGTCGAGTATCTGCTGCATCACGATGTCAGCGCGGACACCGCCGTCGTCTATTGGCGCACCGTAGGTCCTGGGTGTTGTAATGATCCTCTCCTGGAGCCTCTTAGCAAGGTCCCTGCACTCAATCTCAACGATGTCCCCCTCTGTCCTGATCGAATCTCCCAGGTAGCCGTGGAAGATGAGCTCCCAGTCGTCAGGGTCAGGAGGCGTGCCGTAAGGCATGGCCGCCGTCCATATCTTGATTTCCCTGTTCGGCTTTAAGAGAGGGTCGAAGGTCATGCCGTCGTAATTCCAGGGACTCGTGGCATCAAGCGGTGAAAAGCGGTTATTTTCATCCTGCAGGATGGTTACAACTGCCTGCCGGACAACGCCGTCGCCGCCACTTGAGCCCGTGCCGACCGCCGAGACGTTGCCTAAGTTGACCTCAACCCTAGACGTAAACGCGGCCAGATCGATCTCATTTGCGCCCCGAAGGAAGAGCACCCTGGTGTAGAGCTGCCGATTTGCGACCATTCATCTCCCCCCTACTTCTCAATGACCAGAAGCTCAAGGCTTCTTCTGTCCGGTGCCTCAAGAGCCCTTATAACGCGGGTAACCCGCATGAAAGCCTCAATCGTAACCCCAGCTCCGAACTCGTCCAGATGGAAATCCCCGGCCTCGAACTTATTTGCCTCCAGGTGATCGATTAAAGTATCCGCATCAGCCTTCTCCATCGGCCTTGTAGTTAAGCTCCACTGCCTCTTCATTGCGATCACGTCCTGGCGCATCTTGCCCCCAGCTGTGCGCCTTCTATCGCCTATAACCTGCCTTTCAAGCTCGATGGCGTAGATAAGCGGTATGTCGATGCCGTCAAACTGAGCAGCTGCCATCTTTACCCCCCCTAAAAGACAGAAAACGCCCGGACAGAACCGTCCAGGCGTCAAATGTTATTCTTCCTCTGCTGTGATTGTCAGGCTGTACCTAGTGGGCAGGCTCAATTCCCTTGATTCCGAGATCGTTATAAACGCCTTTACTGTGTCCGTGCCGAACTCTTCAAGCCAGAAGTCCACAGGACCGTAAAAGACGCTCTCAAGGTAGCTTATGAGAGCGTCCCTATCTGCTTTGAGCATCGGCCTTGTCTGAAGTACCCAGGTTCGTTTGACTGCATCAACATGTAAAAGCATCTCACCCGTCGCGGTTCTGCCTTCGTTAGACACGAGGTCATATTCCATCTCCTGCGAGTACACAAGAGGGACATCAATAAGGCCTATCCTCGCCGAGCTCATAAGAACTTCACCACCGTGCCGTATTCAGCAAGCCCGGCAGAGCGCATCGCCCTGCTTATGGCTTCCTCGATCACCCGCTGGAGGTCGTTCACACCGAAGATCGGCCCGTTGACGTTGACCTCAACAGAAATCCCCCTTCCACCGATTGCCGTGCTGTCTAAAGGTATCACAGCTTCAGGCCCGCCTTCGCCAAGGAGCCCAAGTGTCGGCCTTCTCACGATGCCGCCTACCTGCAGGGGCACGATAGATGCAGCAGAGATCACTTCACCCGTCGCCTGGGCTCTGCGGAGAGCGATGCGGAACACGCTCGGCACGTTCGAGAACGCCTTCGTTGATTCCTCAATCGCCTTCGTATTCTCGGCCCTCGCCCTCGCCTCTTCCCAGGTCAGGTTCATAAGCTGTTCGGTTGCAGAATTCAAGCTGTCAATGTTGATCTTGTACTTCCGGAGATCAACGAATGGAATGAGCGAAACGAGGTCCAGGATTGCGTTCCAAGCCGATGCCACGACCTTTGCGACCTGCAGGAACACAATACCCAGCCCCTTCACAATTGGGAAGAGGAGCTGGAACACAGGCACAAGGAGGCTCCCCACTATCTCCCCCAGCGCGGTAAGGACAGGCAAAAGCGCATCGGAGATAACCTGCACGATAGGCAGAAGCGGCGCAAGAAGCTGCCCTAAGGCGTTTACCACAGCCTCAAGGAGAGGGTTCACGAGCTCCAGGAGGCGGGCAAAAGTCTCGCTCTGCAGCACGAGGTCTAAGGCCACAAAAGAAAGGGCCTCAAGAGGCGTCATGGCATCCCTGATTACAAGCCCGAGGTCGTCCACAACAGGCTTCACAGATGCCTGGAAGAGCTCCACCGCCCGTTTAAGCAGGGGCAGGTTCTCCCTAACCGCCGTCCAGCCGTGAGCGAGCATCTCGGCGAACACGTTGACGTTCCTTGTCGCCTTAACTACCGCGCCCGTTACCGTCTCAACGCTGTCTGCTATCTCTTCCGCAGCCTGCTCGACCTCATTCTCAAAGAAGCCAAGAGTGCCGAAGAAACGCTTGAGCTCGCCCTGCCACTCCTTTAAGGTCCCTGTGAGCCTCTCCGCTTCTTCTTCACCAAGCACCGTCGCGGCTAAGTTCCCGATCACGCCGATAAGCCCATCAAAGACCGTGAAGAGCCCTCCGATCAGCATCTGCGGCAGGTTGCTAATGACGTTCCCCATCGCATTCACGATGCCGCCCTGCTCGGCTATAGCCTGAGAGAGCTGCGGGAAGAGGTTCCCAAGGAACCCGCCGCCGTCTCCACCGCCGAAGAGGTTCCCGAGGATGCCGCCTTCCTGGAATCCAGGAACTCCGAGCACCCTGAACCACTCGGCCACAGCTGCAAGCCCTCTTCTCCACACATCAGAGGGGATGATCGCTTCGCCCGGCGCAAGGAGGGCTGGAATCTTATCCGGCCCTCCAAGCCCTGGGAGGATTCCGCCCCTCTGGAATCCCAAAAAGCCCGTGAACTTCTGCCAGCCGGATTTGACTATATCAAGCCCTTTCTGCCCGAACTCGATAGTGGTCTCGACCGTGCCGCCGATCCAGTCTGCACCCTTTTCAATCCACTCCCACAGCTTCCCGAGGGCCTTAAAAGTCCAGGTCCAGGTTGTCTCTGCGGTGCCGTCGATCCACTTCCACGCCGAGACTAGAAAGTCCCAGGCTTTGCCGAGCGCATCGAAGGCCCAGTTCCAGGTTGTGGTTGCCGTGTCATCAAGCCACGGCCACGCGACCTCTTTCAGCCACCTGAAGAAATCCCCGATGATGTCGAAAGTCCAATTCCAGAGAGTACCCGCGGTATCGTAGAGCCAGGGCCATGCTGTATCCCGAAGCCACTTAAAGAAGGCCCCCAGAATGCGGATACTCCAATTCCACGCGGTGCTCCCTGCTTTGTAGAGCCACGGCCATGCTGTGTCTTTGAGCCATGCAAAGAAGTCGCCCAGGATGTCTATCGTCCATTCCCAGGCCGTGCTTCCGGCCTTATACAGCCACGGCCAAGCCACATCCTTAAGCCAAGCGAAGAAATCCCCCAGGACATCTACCGTCCACTCCCAGGCTGTGCTCCCTGCCTTGTAGAGCCAGGGCCAAGCTACATCCTTAAGCCAGGTGAAGAAATCCCCGAGGACATCTATCGTCCAGGCCCAGGCAGTTTCCCCTGCTTTGTAGAGCCAGGGCCATGCGACATCTTTGAGCCACTCCCAGAAGGTCCCCAGAGCCTCGATGGACCAATTCCAGACGGTCTCAAGGGTCTCTTTGCCCCACTTCAGCACAACGTCAATGATCGGCTTGATGTACTTCTCCCAGACATCCGTCACGACGTCTCTGATACCGAACCAGTTGTTCTTCCATGCAAGGTAAAGCCCGACAACGCCTGCTACCAGGAGCCCTATCCCGAGAAGGGTTGCCGCCGAAAAACCGCCGAAGAAAGCAGCAACAGCACCGATGATGCCCTTAATCCCAAGGAATACGCTTCCGACTGTCTTAAAGACCGCGACGATGCCGGCTCCCGCCTTCGCAAGCAGCCCGATAACTGCCACAAGCCCCAGGATAGTACCTGCAAGCGCTGTCCACCGCTTTATGTTGTCCCTCTGTTCATCGGAGAGGTTCCTAAACCACGAGATTCCCCGGTTTACCCAGTCTAAGACTACGCGAAAGGCAGGGAGGAACTGAGCAAGGATTTCCCGCCCTGCAGCGGTAGCCCTTACCCCGACCATCTGCACTTCGCGGTGAAAGTTAGCCAAGTCGCGCGTAGCTGTATCTCCCATCACGAAGCCCAAATCCCGGGCTTCACGGCGCATCCTGTTAATCTCGTCCTGCCCTGCCTCAAGGAGAGGTATGAGGCTCTTTCCCTGCTCGCCGAATATCTTCACAGCGAGAGCATTCCGCTCGACCGCGTTGTCAAGGCGGGAGAGGCTCATTATCGTTTCATCGAATAGGTCCGACATGCTGCGGAGGTTGCCCTGGCTGTCCCGGACAGAGATGCCGAGCCGCTTAAAGACAGCTGCCGCCTGCCCGCCGGAAGCCCCTGCTTCAAGCACCTTCTGCGAAAGGGAGGTGGTCATCTGCGAGAGGCTTCCGAACTCGAAGCCTACCAGCTTCGAAACGTACTCCATCTCCTGCAGGGCCTGGGCTGTAAGCCCCGTCTGCGCCGAAAGCTGGGTAATCTGCGTACCGTACTCGGCAGCGTTTTTGACCCCGATCGTAATCGCCCCAGCTAAGCCAGCAAGGGCGAGCCCCGCTTTCTGCCCCAGCTTAGAGACGTTGTTTAAGCCCTTCTGGATGCTCTCCATCCGCTTGTTGAACGCCTCAACTGCCTTCTGCGCCTGAGCGATATTCCGTGTAAATGTCGTTGTCTGCGCCACTAGGTTTGCGGTTAAAGTGCCGACATTGGCAGCCATCTAAAACCCCCCTCTCCCGCCGAATACCCTACCGGAGCCCTTAGCACGGGCTTTAGCTTTTGCGATAGCTTCCTGCTTTGCCCTCTCCCTCTCCTTGAAAAGAAAATAGCCGGCCCATCCTGTGAATTCAGATGCCGGCATAGCTTCTATTTCCCCGATTGTCTTTCCCAAGACCTCTCCAAGCTGGTATTTGAAGAGCATCTCGGGATTCTCCGTCAGTTTCCCGCGACTTCCTCCGGGTTCTCGCCCAGCATGGCGATCGCAGGCTTCGCAAGCAGATCAAAGACGCTCGTCGGCAGAGACAGAAGCACATCATGGTGCGCCGGCTCAAAGAGAGCCTCTCCCGTCTCCGCATCGTAGGCGCAGGAAATCACAGCCCACACCTGCAGCTCTGCATGGTCGATCTCGGCATCGCCGCTCTTTTTGATCTTCGTCGCGGCCTTGAAGATTTCGCCCCGCTGCCTTGCGCTGGGTTCCTTGATTAAGACCTTTAAGGCTTTACCGTCCTGGTTTATCTCCACCACTTCCTGTTTGAAGCGGTTAAGGCCCGTCAGGAAGAAGTCTCTCGCCTGCGAGCCCTTCTGTTCGACCTTTTTCTCGTCAGACATACGTCTCCCCCTTTGGTTTTGCCTTTAAGGTGTTACCTCCTGCTCGATCAGGAGCTCGCCGTCGCTCTGCCAGCCGACACTGGTTTCGACAGCACCCTCGACCGCAGCCGAGAGCTCCTGCGATTCAAGCACCGCATAGACAGCAAAGAACTCCGGATCGTCTTTGCTCGTCCAGAACTCCAAAACCAGCGGCTTCTGCTGCAGGAGCCTTTCCGTGAAGAGGTTATTGATGTTGTAGAAGCCTGAAATAGTGCCAGTTACGCCGCCGATGCCGGAGAGCCTATCCCGCCAGCCGTCCGATTCAAAGACCGTAACGTCAACCATCTCACGCCCGATGGAGATAGTAAACTCACGGCACTCTGCGGCCACTACGACAGAGACGAACGCGCCGGAAACGGTGATTTCGTCCTCTTCTTCCTGCGGCTCGTAGAAGTGAATCCTGCCGCCTGCATACTGCACGCGGTACTCGCTCGCTGGGACAGGCGTTCCGTTTCGTTCCACCACAACAGGCGTATCCCTATCCCAGTACCGCATTGTGCGGTCGTCTATCGTGTAGATGGTGAAAGTGGCATCAGGGGTAGTGGCCTCATCGGTAAACGGCGTGCTGGTCGTAGACATGATCATCACCCGCGCGTGCTTGCCGGGTTTTGCCATGCGCTATCCCCCCTTTCATGGGCCCGAAGATCATCAGCTCGACACCGCGATTGGGCCGCTGGATTGGAGGGTAATCGAGACCGTTACGGCCCCCTCGACCGCTGCATTGATTTCAAACGTCTCGACATACGCGTCGCAGATGAAGCCGCTGGTAGCGACGTTCACATCTGCGAGCACTTTAACGTCCTCGACAAGAGCCTGCGTTAAGATGGCCGTCCGAAGAGCCACCTGGCCGTCTGTATCCCCATCGGCATAGAAGCCGGAGATGGAGATCGTCGCATCACGGAGGTTTAAAAGCCTCTCGCGCCAGCCCCCGCTGTCAAAGGAGCTAATATCTACGATCTCGCCGTTGATGGTGAAAGTCGCGTCGTTAATTTCCGCCACGAGGTTGTTGTCGATGAACACCCCGGCGTGCTTGCCCGGATATGCCATTCTTTCTCTCCCCTTTCTTAAGCTCTTGATACTCCCTCAAAGCCTTTATAGACTGCCTGGTCTCCCTCTGAAGCTTTTTGAGCACCGAGATAACGTCCTCAATCTGCTTGACGTCCTGCACAGGCATCACTCCTGGTAAAACAGATCGAAGTTTAGCGACCATCCGTGATGGGCGTTGTTGTCCTGCCCAAGATAGATCGGTTCAGACTGCCTGCAGGACACATCTTTTATCCCCGGAGGCCGTGAGCTCTGCACGGCATCGTATACCTTCCTTGCGAGCTCATACCCTGAGTTGTAGTCAGGGGAGCGTATCCTAACCATGATCGTCGGATGCCTCACTTCATCCTGCTGGGCAAAGAAGCGGTCAGGAGGAAGCCCATCTGTACCCATCACAAACACCGCTTCAGCCGGAACGGTACTGCTCACAGGGCGCACAAGCCCCACCCAAAGGTTCTTCCCCAGCTCCGCGATGCCCAGCGTGTGAATCAGCTCAGCTATCCGCACCGCAGGATTGAACTGCATCAGGACACCTCCATCATCTAGACCTCCGCCTCACTTCCGCTGCAAGCCTTTCAGCAAAACCCCTCGCCGCATCGTTTAAGGGCTTCTCAAGGTACTTCGCCTGCCCGACCGTGTGATGCACGTTGAGGTTCTCATGCACGAACACAGCATAGGGCGCAGCAGGCCCACCGAAGCCCAAAGTAACCTCAATCGAGCCCCGCCTTATTACAGGCTTTTGAACGTGGCCCGTACTTCTCAAAGTCCCGGTATCAACAGGGCAGAGCCTCTTCGCCTCTGCCATAATGCGCTCGCCTTCAGCATAAAGGGCAGCCGCCAAACTCTGTTCAGCACGCTGCCCCTGCTCTTTCAAAGCCTTTTTAAGTTCCCTGAAGCCGCTAACCTTAAGCCCGAGCTTCATGCGAAGTCCACCCGCACATGGTGCATCCCCTTTTCATCAGGGAAATGCGCGATGTTTAGGATAAACGGCCTTCTCCCATCAGGGAGGGTGATCCTATCGTCCGTTGTGATGTCAGGTGCCCCGAAGAACCACGCGGTTGTTGTAGCCACGCGCTCCTGGCCGTTGGCATCAACTACGAGCCTCTGTTTATCCACTACACGCCCGCGGTAGGCAACAGGCGGCCCGAAGATCGGATCGCCGCCGATCGGGTTCCTGCCGATCATCTTCTCCACGATGATCGTCTGGTGCATGAGCTCAAGGAAGTCCCTCTCAATCGTCGCCATCAGTACCAGCACCCCCTGCGCCAAGTATCCTCCTGCACCGAGGGCGCGCGCTTGTTCCGCATCATACCGCGCTTAAAGGCAGGCCGCACGCGGTCGGTATCCTCTTCCTGGGTTTTCTTATCGCTCTTTGAGATACCGCCAGCATAAGGCACAGCCCTCTTCCCTGCCTCTGTCTGAAGCCTCTTTGCGAGCTCCCAGTAGTGCTGTGCTTGCTGCGAGAATGAAAGCCTAAGGTCCCCGACAGCCTTATCTGCACGCCTCGAATACTTGCCAGCAAGGGCCCTCGCGCCGTCTGCTGCGGCCAGGAGAACGTTGCCGTTGAACTTCTTCAGGAGATAGAGAACCTCTTGATCGTAAAACTGGGGATCATCCGGATCGGTATCTCCTAAGTAAAACCTCACCGCATCTTTTGGATTGGCATCAGGATCGCCCGAATAAGTCCAGGTCGGCATATCATCACCGCCTTAATTGACGCTGGGATTTAAGGTAACACGGCCGACAGTAATCACGCTCACCGCACCGTCGGCTTCTATAAGCTGGGCCTCGTGGTAGTAGTATCCGGCGGGCATCGCCTCCGTGTCCTCTGGATCGATCTGAATCCGGATTAAACCCCTTAAAGGATCAGGAATGGTGATGCCGTTCCCCGTCTCCTTTACGAGTGTAGGCGCCGGCCCGTTAAAGACCTGCATCTTCATTTTCCACTTCACCTGGGCCCCGGTGATGTCGTAGTAGTTATCTTCCGGATCGTAGACACGGATAAAGACCTCTTTCGTGTCGCCCTGCCACATTTCGAAATTCTGGTTTATCCTAGCCATCTAAGTCCACCTCGCCCTCCAGATAGATGCGCCTCACCACCGACCCCGTGAGTTTCGCAGCGAAGAGCCCCCGAACACGGATGAAAGCACTTAGAGAGCTTACCGCCGGCACAGAGCCTATCAAGGTGAACCGTCCCGAGAGCGCAGCCGAAAGATGGGATAAAGCGTACACGTCTCCGGCGATATCGAACTTGAGGACAAGCGGCGAAGTTAAGTCCGAGAGCGAATCAACCTGCCCCGACAGCACGATGCCCTTAGAAAGAGCCGCATCAAGCTCCGATAAAGCCGCCACGGTGCCGTCTAAGAAGGCGTGCAGCCCAAGCCTCGCCCCAACAACAGAAAGCCCTGGAAGAGATGCGGTTAAGCCTACCTCGCGCCTTAATCCGCCCTCTACATCAGATAAAGCTTCGATGCTTACCACAAGCCCCACCGTGCGCCTTAAGTCTGCCTCGACGGTTGACTTGCCTTCTATGATTACAGAGAGCGAAATCTTCCGCCTTAAATCGCCTTCCAGAGTGCTTTCTGCTTCGATGGTGCCCCAGATTTCGGAGACATAAGAGAGATCAGCCTCGACCGTTGATTCTGCCTCTACACTGCCCGAAAGCTTAATATGCCTGGATAAAGCCCCTTGAACGTCGCTCTGGCCGGAGATGGTCCCGGATAACTGCACATAGAAATACTTGCGGTAGAGGTATGCCTCGACAACCTCGATTTCGGTGTCGGTCAGCATCCGGTCATAGAAGATGAGTTCTGCGAGCTCTGCATTTGCGGGGTTAGAGGCAAGGTTGTGGTGCGCCCCGATGGTGAACCGCGTTGTGCCCTGGTTTCCAGCTGGGCCTGTCTGCACGACCTGCCCATCTTCGCGGATCACCGAGTTTGCCCCGTTGAAGATGCCCGTGTGGATGAAAAAGCGGGGCATCGCAACAGAGCGCGTGTAGCCCAAGAAAATACCTGCGAAGATGCGCACCTGCGTTGTAGATGTCTCCACGATATGCCGCGAAGCGTCATTCTCGCCGTCTAGGATGCGGCCGGCTGCCCTCGTGCGCCAGACTACAAAGACTACATTCGGCTGGGCCCTGCTTGCGAAGGTGTTCGTCCGGAGGACCCTGGTCGGCACGAAGTCCACCGCAGGAAGCCCTGAAGATGTCCTGTCCACATGGAATGTGGGGGCACTTGCCGTGGCAAGGGCAGCATCGAGGCCGTTCGGCCCTCTGTCCGGCCACACCGTCACCGGATCGCCGTCGGAGAGGTTCAGATCGTCAGCTGCATACCAGGCAAACGGCGTAGGTATCAGAAGAGCACCGAGTATTGATTTCGCCTTTACCGCCCCTTTCACGGCAGACACCCCCCTTCTCACCGAAAAAGGCCCCTAAAGGGCCCAAAGCATCAGTCAAGCGTGATCGTGATTGCACCAGCAGCGAAACTCGCCGTGTCGTTCTCTTCAATCGTCCGGGGCACATCGAGCGCACCGAAAGCGACGATGTCCTCTGGATCAGTTGACGTCGGATCGGTTGAGAAGAAGAAGTGTGTAACGGTGCCCCAGCTGCCCGTTGCCGTTGGGAAGGACAGCTCATTCGCGTTCTGTTTGACAGACGGTCCGCCCGCAGTTGCGTTCGGCCACTCGGTAGCATCGTTCGTAACCTCAACCCTGGCGTAAGCGTCCAAAGGGTCAGGCTCTGTGATGCCCGTGCCGTCGTTGTTGATGGCCGTTGTCGAAAGCCCGATATAAAGGTTCGCTGCAGCAGAGTATGCGCTGCCGCCCCATACGAGGTCAAGCAGAGCCTTTTCAAGTGCCTCTGTGAAGCTCATTTATCTCCCTCCTTGCCTTTCTCGTCTGCCTTCTTGACCATAAGATCGCCCTTGATCTTGATTTTCGAGTACACCTTTGGGCTGCGGCCACTCTTTCCCTTATCAGTCGATGCCTGCATCGCCAGTTACCTCCGCTTCGCCCTCGACCGTGCCTTCAAACTGCATGGAAAGACCCGCGGCCCCAGAGAGCCCCGATTGGTTCTCCACCGAGCTTTCAAAGGCCATATCAAGAGCCAGGCTTGCGCTCACAGTAGATTCTCCGTCAACGAAGCTGCCGAAGAAAGGAGGCTCATACTTCTTAAACCTGGAGCCGTGGGTATAGCCCTCGCGCTCGGTTAAATCAGCCGTCCTAATCTTCCCAGCAGCACGAAGGGCAGCCACGTTCTTTCCCACTACGTGGAAAGGAATCGGCTGCCCCAACTGATACGTCTTTCCGCCGAACCTAAGTGTCGGCTTATTGCACAGCAGAACCATCAGATCAGCCCCTTCTAAGGCTCACCTACCTTATCTTGAGCCTCTTCCTCCTGAGCCTTCTCCTTCTCCGGTTCCGGCTCAACCTCACCTAGAAAAAATCCAAGAGCCTCCACCGCCTTGAAGGCTTTTTCCTTTCCCTTGACCCGCCGTCCAGTAGGTAGCTCATAGACACCGCCTCCAACGTGTTTTGGCCGCATCTTTTCGAGATACCGAGAAAGCTTTTCTTGCTGGTCAGGAGTAAGCTCGTGAACTTCTTTCAGCACGACATGGCGGGAGTTTAGGAGCACCCTCTTCTGCCGTTCGGTGAAGAGAGCCACTTCCGGCACAGGTTCCCCCGGCTGCCTTACTTCCAAGCCGATCTTGAGCTTTCTGCCTGCTACAAAAACCTTCTCCATGAGTATCCCCTCCAAGTTAGGGCTAAGCCCTGTTATCAGGCAACAGCGTCTGCGAAGAACACGCCGAGGTCAGGCGCAACGAGCTTCGCGTCGAAAGCGATCTCTCCCTCTACCCTGTCGGCACCGATCTGCTCGATGCGGAACCGCTTGATTCTGTTCCCAGCAGGCCCTGCGCCGAGGTAGCCGGTCCAGGAGAAGATATATCCGCCAGACGGCTGCAGGATAGAAGGTGTTGGGTTCGCGTAGACGAGAAGCGCGTGGTTGCCGAAGATGAAGTCGAAATCATCATCCCCGGGCACGCCTTCAGGTGCTGGATTGATTACCCCCCACGGCACGAGCACCCGCTCGACATCAAAAAGCCCAGCGAGAATCTCGGTAGTAACTACCCCGCGCTGGGTGTACTTGATGCGGTCGAGCACATCCGGATGGTTCCTGACAGCGTTGTAGACCGTAGGCGAAAGCACAAGCACGTTCGGCCTGAAGCCGGTCTTTTGAGCGATCAGGACAGCTGCACCCGTGATGTCCTCGATTGGTGTCGAGCTTGCTTGGTCCCACTGCAGGAACTGCCCTGCGCCAGGTGCAGCAGGCACGCCCTGGAGGTCGGTATCCCAGACGGTGGTTCTGAAGTAATTCTGGGCCCATACCTGCTCCCGCTTTAAGAGCAGCTGCTGGGTTACCCAGAGGGTTGCGTCCCGATCCATGTCGATGGGCTCGTCGCTGTTCGCCCTCGTGAAATCGTCCACGTCTTTATGCACCGCGAACACGGTTGCAAAGTAAGTGGGCGTGTTGTCAATGCGCCAGCCGGAGCCCGCCGATTCAGTCGCCGGAGCGCGTTCTTTCGCTTCAGAACGGAACCAGTCTTCCTTCAGGTACTTAAAGTACCTGTCAGACTGCTTCTGGACAGGCACCGTTGGAAACACCTTATCCGCGATGAACGCCGTCGCTTCCTGGATATACGCGATAGAGATGTTGGTTAGTGGCCTATTAACATGGACATCGCCTGGAGTTGGGATTGGCATCCTTTTAACCCCCCTTTAGCTTGAAAAGTCTTTAGGCCAGCTCCGGCCCGTGATAGAGCGCAATAGAGATGATCTCGTCCTCGTTCGCAGCAGGAGTTAAGGCAACCCCCAGCACGCGATCACCGGAGCCTGCGACCTTCGCCTTGCCGTCGGCATCCGATGCGACTTCTTCGCCCGGATCGATTGCCTCGGCAGCCACGACCTTAGACACACCGTAGATGCGGATCGAGGCGGCTTCACCGCCTGCGCCGGTTGCTTCCCCAGGTTTGTTCTGGAGGACCCCGAGAGCCGCTTCACCGTCCCCAGCCAGCTCCACTTCGCCGTCGGAGTTGACCTTGACGAAGAAGTACTGGAAATCCTGGAGATCGTCAGCTGCCACGAGGCTTATATCCAGTACAGGAATCTCCCACGCCATCATCATCACCCTGCCTTTCTCTTTGAGGATTTACTTCTTCCTCTGCTGCTCGGCCAGATATTCAGAGTAAAGCTGCGGATTGGCCTCAAGCACGATGGAGATCGCCTTTTCTTTGGTGAGGTTGGCATCCTTCTGGATGAGCCCTTGCGCGAGCTTCTCGATCTTCGTCCATGCACCGCCGGAACTGCCGTTATAGGAGGAGCCGAACTCTTTCAGAATCTCGCTCTGCCCAAGCGCCTCATCTACCGCCTTCAGGAGCTTTTCGATCTTGTCGTACTCTTCTTGAGCCTTAGCGTGGAAGGAGTACAGGAGATGTCCAAGCTCTTCTGTAGGGATGGGCAGATTCTGGAATGCACGCGCCTTATCCTCGAACTCCTTCCTAACCCGGAGTTCCTTTTCTTCACGCAGCTCTTTCGCCAGCTGCTCAGCGCGCTCCGCCTGCTTCCAGAGGGCCTCAACGATAGCCCGCTGCTCTTTGGGCACAGCCGAGAGATCATAGCTTCCGTCAGCCTTCTTCACTGGCCTGGGGAACCCAGCCATGATCTCGACCTTCTCCCTTTCTTCCTCGCCTTCAACCTTAGGCTCCTGGCTTACCACAGGTTGCGGAAGTTTAAGCTCCGCCAGCTCCGCGATGAACTCCAGGATGTCCTCAGGCAGATCGGCCTTGTACGCACGCAGAAGCTTCACTACCTGCTTCACCAGCTCCTGAACTTCCTCTGTCAGGCCTCCCTGGCGCGTGATCCTTTCCTCAAGTTCCAAGGGTACTTCGCCAGTCAACAGCTCAATGAGCTTTTCCTTCAGATCAGGCACGCTGCACTCGCCTCCTTCATCTAGCTGCTTGTAAATTAAAAAGGCCCGCTTGTTAGCAGGCTTCTTCACGAGAGACACCTCAGCGACATCGAGATCAGTTAAGACATTAGGCATCTAATCCCCCCTTTCAGATAGACTGGCGTATGCCAACAGCTCCAATCGAAAAGCCCGTAACTTCGCCGTTTTTAACCTGTTCCCAGAGGTCAGGGTCGTGAATCTTGACCGACATCACCCAGCTGCCCTTCTTGACAGTCTGGTCGTTGATAGAGAAATCCTGGGGCGCAATGTAGCTTTCCACGACATCAGCTTTGGCCACTTCAGAGTGGAACTTCCCGACCACGCGAGACTTGACCAGAAAGCCGTGCGCCGCCTTTTCGATCTCTTCAGCCGAGATGATGTCGCCCTGGGCATCTTCGGTATCAGGCTCGAGCACGATTCCCGTTACGATCTGCTTCTCCTGATCGACTTTGAGGATACCGGCCATGAGCTGTTTGGTGACCATCTCCCCTTTAGGTTTTGGGCTTTCCCGCTGTTTGGAGAGCTTCACGGCCTTTGAAATGAGCTCTGTGAGCCACTCAAAGAAACTCTCCGCCTCCTTTTTCGCCTTCGTTTTTACCCAGGTGCCGTTTGGCCCTTTCTCCCATCCGGCGCGCTTGACCGCGCTCCAGGCAATTCTCGCCGCCGATTCCTCGCTGTTTCCTGCTTTCTCAGCAGAGTTGAAGGCGGCCCTCCAGATTTCAGCTGCTTCTCTGGGCAAAACATTCTTCACCGGCTCCGGCAGATCGCTTATCCTGTCATAAGGCATCTTATCCCCCCTTTACTCGTCGAACTCAAGAGCAACAGCGCACCGACAGTTGGGATGCACCGGAGGCGCATAGACGGCACCAAGTGCGCTCTGGAAGCTCTCTTGAATCCTCACCCTCTGGCCGTCCATCTGCTCGCAGATGGGGCACAAGCGATCATCAGGTGTCGTAATCCAGACCCGCCATGTGCGCGATGGCTGGATTAAGCCTTCAGCTACGCCTTCCTGCCAGAGTATGGACTGCCCCGCGCTTGCTGCACGGATAGTCTCTGTTCTCGCGATAGTCTCTGCCCTTCTCCTGTGAAGCCTCTCGGCATAGCGCTGGGCTCTTTCAAGTGCCTTCCCCTCCGGCACGCCCTGGGCAAGTAAGCCCCGGCGGAAGTTATCCACAGCCAGGGCCTGGGTATCAGTTAAGCCCACGACATCACGGATGAGCCGTGCGGCCTTATAGGGGTGCATCCCTTCTTCAAAGGCGCGCTGGATGATCTTCTGCACGCCTTCCCTCGATGCGTCCGTGATCTCCCGGATGAGGTCGAAGCGGTACTGCCGGATGAACTCAACAGAACGCGGGTTTAGGAGGTCAAAGCGCACCCTCATCTGCACCGCTTCCGGCAGGTACTTCTCCGATGCCCTTGCTCCGTCGCGCACGATGGTAATGAGCTCTTCGGCCATGCCCTCAAGGTATGGAGGCAGCTCGTCCCAGGGGATGGCATCTTCCACTTTCTTTGGATCGCCTGACTCAATCGCCCTTTCTAGCTCTGCCAGGGTGATGTTGGATGCGAACTCCCTCATGCCCTCAAGGAACGTCCGGCGCAGGATTTCCCTTTTTCTGTCCGCCACCCCATGGAGCGTCCTCCACTCCGGATCACGAGGCTTCGGCACGGTATCACCCCCGATCAACCGGCTTAGCGTCCAGGCATCTAGGAAACTAGACGACTAGACACTTGATATAGATCAGCCCCGATTATTGCGAGGTTTGAGCGGTTTAAGCCCCCCAGTTTCTTGACGCCATGAGAAGTACCTGAGGATCCAAAAAGCCTCTCCTGGGCTTTCCTATAAGCCCAGAGAGGCATCTATGGAAAAAGCCCAGGATTTACTCCCTGCTCTACTCTGCTGCACCGATTCTGCAGCCAACCACCTAAAGCGAAATACGGGGCGATTCTAGCCACTGCTTTTGACAGCATAGGTAAAGATACCCTGACCGCCAAAAAACTCAACCTGGGGCTTCCTGTGAGCTCTAAAGGCCATCATAGGCGAACACCTAGGTACAAGCACCAGACTGGAAGCCGAAATGCAAACGCACGAGCGAACGTTTGTTCTGATTCTGCCTTAAATCGAGTATTCCGGTTTCGGCAAGTTCGCCACCTTGCGCAGGTACTCTTCAAGCTTGTCGTCAGGAAACAGGTCCATGCCGGCTCCGGCGAGCTTCGTGATGTAGTCGCCAAGCTCCGTCAGGTTCGGGACTTCGATGTCTCCAGGCACGAGCTTAGGCAGCTTCTCAAGCCGGAAGCTGTTTAGGGCAAAGAGCCGCGGAATCGCTATGCGGTTGAACTGCGCTGCGATCACGTTGAGCCAGGTGCCGAGAGCCACCGAGAAGAGGTGCGTCTTTGACGAAGCCAGAGAGAAGCTCCCTACCTGCTCATGCCCAAGGAGGATGAAGTCCGCAAGCACGGTCATTGCGATCCGCTGGTCATAGCGGGCGATCACCGCGTCCGTATTGAACTGCCTCGTGCCGCCGGTTGACAGCAGCCCGAAGTCGTAGACCTTGTTCCCGTTCTCGTCATAGACCAGAGGGAACACGATGCCCTCCTGCTCGTCTCTGCGGACATTGGTTACGATGCGCTTAATTGATTCCAAGACCTGCCTATCTTCAGGCGACGCGTTGGGAGACAAAAGCTCCGGCGGCACCCAGGCAATAGGAAGGCCCGCAAGGTCCCTTTCAATGCCGATGCCCTCGATCGTCTCGATGTGCTTTTTGAAGTACCAGGGCCTAAAAGCAGAGCGGAGCACCGACCTGCCTTCAGGATTGTTCTTGTGGGATGTCGTCCGAAACAGCAGGGCTTTCTCCATGGGGATTACCCTGAGCTTGTAGTCAGGGGGTGCCATCTGCACCATCCCAAGTATCCTGCCGTTCTCGTCAAACTGCCACTCCCAAAGAGAGCTCTGTGCCCTGATGGGAAAGCCCCTCCATCCGATCCGGCCGTCGCTGTAGCGTGAGTTATAGACAGGATCGCGGCTCTGGCCGTGGCGCACTTTGTAGAGAATCTCGTGGTAGCTCCAGCCGTAGACGAGCATGGAGAGGATTTCTGCGATGGTTTCTTCCCACGTCGTCTCCATATCCTCAAGGCAGGTTTCAAGGAAATGCGCTGCCTGCATATCCTCCAGGCTCCTGCCTCCAGGTTCGACCCTCCATTCGACCTGCCGGATCAGCATCTCGATCGCGTGGAGGACGGCCCCGATCACGGGGTCGTTGGAGCTCATTTCCTGGTAGACCTGCACCGCCCGCTGGCCCTGAAGCTCCGGCAGGAACTCTTCATAGACCCAGCCCCCGAAACGCTCAAGGCCCGTAAGCCCAAGCTCCCTTAAATCAAGCGTAGGCATATCTCACCGCCTCCATCTGCTCGCCGATGTCAGATCCATCACAGGCCGCACGCTTATCTTCGGCCTCTCCTTAGTACCCGCGAAGGCCATTGCGATAGCATCTCCCCAGTCAGGGGATTTAAGCCCTTTCTTCCGCATCTCTTCTTTCGTCTCAAGCTTCATGCGCCCATCGGAGAGGTAGCGGTACCGCCTGCTGGTCAGCTCCCGCATCACCCTTCTGTCTCCAAAGAGCCTGCCGCCGATTTCCCCTGCCTGAAGCTTTTTGGCGAGGTTGTGCCACCACTCTGTGCCCGCATCGGCGTAAGCGGAAGCATCAACCGGCGTGCCCCCGGCATTCATCTCAAGCACCGAGACATCTTTTAAGACCTCTTTCAGCCTATCGTAAACACCCGCCCCGATGCCGACAGCATCAACCTTCACGACCTTTGCATTGTGCCGGCGCACGAAGTCAATCAATCTCCCAGCCGTCTCCATCGTGGAGAGCTGCGTGTGCTCTTCTCCCGCGATAAGCACGGGACCGCGGCGCGCCACAAAGACCGTGCTGTCAGAGCCGTACCGCGCAACGTCGCAGGCGACTTCGACCGGGCCTTCCGGCTCAAAGTCCTGGTTGGCCGCCGCCTCAACCCAGGAGAGCGAAATCAAAGTATCCTCGACCTTATCAGGGAAGATGCCGAGGATTCTCGACTGCCAGAGAAAAGAGCCCTCCCCCCAGTCCTCTCTGGCATCTTCGATGTCCTGCTCGGTGATGAGCCCTGGTATCACGATGCCTTCTCCCTGGAGGTTTGGCGTCTCGAACGCGGATATGTGGGCAGTCCACCATCCCTTGGCGGTAAACGCGTTGTAGAAGGTGCCGGAGAGGTTCGTTGGGTTCCCGATCGCAAGGAGCTTTGCGTTTTGCCCTCTCACGACCGACATAACGCCTTCCCAGATTGGTTCAGAGATGCCTGCGGCCTCGTCCACGATAACCAGCACGTTATCCGAGTGGATGCCCTGGAAAGCGTCCGGATCGTAGTCCCTTGTCGCGAAGCCGAAGGCGAAGTGCTCTTCAGTAAACTCCCAGCTCTTTGTCAGGAGCTTGCCGCCAAGGTTGATGCCGTTCCTCTTCGCCCTGTTAAAGAGGCTGTGTATCTCTTTCCAGAGGATGCGCCGAACCTGCCTGTCTGTCGGCGCAGTAGTAACCACGACGGCCGGATAGAAGTTGGCCAGAAACCACGCAGCTGCGCGAGCTGCAAGCCAGGATTTGCCCGCCGAGTTGCAGCTTGCGACCGCGACCCTTCTGTGGAGAGCTAGTGCCCTCAAAATCTCCTTCTGCTTTTTCCAGGGCTTCTCTCCCGTTACTTCAGCGATCCAGACATCAGGCATCGCCCGATAGTAGATCGCCCTCTTCTCGCGATTCGTAAGCCCTTTGAATTGCTTCAAGGAAATCTCTATCCTTTGCGAGTTGTTCGGTAATACGAGAGGTATCATGCCTCTGCATCACTTCCCCGCTGTGCTCAAGATCGATCTTGTCCTTCGAAGCCCACCTTTCAGGGAACCTCCTTGCCAGAAAGTCCCGGGCTGCCCTCCAGTCCTGCGGAATCTGCGCCTGCCACTGCGCGACCATCCGCGCTTCAGCTTCGGCCTCCGCGCGCGTGAGTTCTTCCCAAAATTCCCGAAATTCCCCGCTCCTAGACCGCTGTCCGCGCTCGATCCAGCGGTAGAACGTAGACAAAGAGATGCCCGCGAAGCGGCACGCCGCCTCAAAGTAATTCCCGGCCTTTACCGCATCAATGAGCCTCTTTTTGACCTCCGGCGTGAGTTTTGAGGGCCTTCCGACTGATCTTTTGCCCATAAAATCACCCCTTTCAGCCCGTCTCTTTGAGCCTCAAGGGGATGAGTATGGTGTCCCGCACATGCTCTGCGATCGCCTTCATGAAAAGGGGAGGCACCGAATTGCCGAGCCTCGCCCACTGCTCCTGAAACGTCCCCTGCAGGATGAAGTCATCTGGGAACGAGCAGAGCCTCTTAGCTTCCGCGATATTCAAGATGCGGGGGTACTTCCAATGGTAGAGCCCTCCGCCTCCGCCTGAAGGCATCGAGGTTTTGGCTATCGTGGGAGCGACCTTTGTCGGATCGACTTTTATCCCGTTGAACCAGTGCCCTTTGGGGTGGACCTTCGCAAACGACTGCCCGGGCTTGACCTTAAGCCAGTAAAAGTAAGCCTGCTCTGAAAGCGTCCTCGATGGATCATCAGGGAGCCCAGCGAGGGCCTCGCCGACCGTTACCGGCTTCGTTTTGGGCCGGGGGTGAGTTGGGCGAAAGCCTAAGTCGTGCCTGACGCCGATAAAGATCATGCGCTTCCTCCGCTGGGGCACCCCGAAATACTGAGCATCGAGCACTCTCGCAGAAACGTTGTACCCGGCCGTTTTGAGGGCCTCCATGATTTCAGCAAAGACGAGCTTCATCTTCCCCCGAACCATCCCGGGCACGTTCTCCATAATGAGGACCTTAGGCTTAAGCCCCACAAGGAGCCTCACGTACTCCTTGAATAAGCTGTTCCTGGGATCGTCAAGCTGCCTTTTGCCGGCTGTAGAGAAGCCCTGGCAAGGCGGCGAGCCGTCTAGGATGTCAAGCTCCCCGGGGCCTACACCTGCCATCTTCATTGCATCTTCAGCAGTTAACGTCTTGATGTCCCGGGGATAGATTAGCGTTTCAGGGAAATTCTCGCGGTACGTCGTCACGGCGTGGCTGTCGAACTCAACCGCAAGGAGCACCTTCCCGCCCGCCATCTTGTACCCGAGCGATGAGCCTCCGCAGCCTGAGAAGGTGCTTATCACGGTGAAGCTATTTTGGGAAGACACAGCCGCACACCTCGCAGGTTACCATCTCGACTTCTTCCTTCACCGATTCATCGTATTCAGGGAAGCTCACCGCATCAGGATGCCAGTCAATGAGGCGCATCAGCTCTTCATCCGAAAAGCCTGTTAGAGAGAGGTCTGCCCCGGTATCCTTAAGCTCGTTTAGGACACGGATTAAGACCTCATTGTCCCAGTCCCCCTCAAGGTTGTTTAGGGCTACATTAAGGGCCCGCTCATGGGCCTCGTCTAAATCAACAACAGAGACCGTTACTTCCTTTACCCCTTGAGCCTCAAGTATCTTAAGCCTTTGATGGCCGCCGACTAAGACACCAGTCCTCTCATTCCAGACAAGCGGCAGAAGAAAGCCGTAGCGTTCCATAACGCGCTTTAGGTTCTGATACTCCGGATCGGCCGGGGTTAAGTCCTTCCTGGGGTTGTACTTAGCCCGCTTGATTTTGCTTATCGGAACGGTCTCAATCCGCAAAGAGCTCACCCCCTCACGCCTCGAATTGATGCCCGCAGTTGGGACAGACGAGGAGCTTTTTCTTCTTCTCCGCGTCCTGCTCTTCCGGCCAGATAAGCACCTGGTCGAAGTTGACCGGATCAAAGCCCGTCAGGGTGACATCAGCCCCCATCTCTGCTATCTCTTTTAAGAGTGCCACGAGCTTCTCCCCATCCCACTCCCCGCGGACCCTATTGAGCACAATGGAAAGCAGCTGCTCGTCCTTCTCATCAAGATCAACAACCGAGACCGTAACCTCTTTTGCGCCCTGTTCAAGGAGCACCTTGAAACGCTGGTTGCCACCGACAAGAAATCCTGTGCGCTCATTCCAGACGAGGGGCTCAACAAAGCCGAACGCCTCGATGGACCTTCTCAAGCGTTCGAAGTCAGCATCTCCAGGCTGTAAATCCTTCCTGGGGTTTAAGGGATGGAGCTTCACCATCTCGACCGGGATAGTTTTGATAATCATGCCCCGCCGCCCCCTTTGAGCAGAACGGCTTTTCTGCCTGTATAGAGCTCCCAGCGGCTCACAGCCGCATCAACATAGCGGGGCTGTATCTCAATGCCGAGCGCCTTCCTGCCAAGGCTCTCTGCTGCAATTATCACCGTACCGGAGCCCATGAACGGATCGAGCACGTAGTCCCCGGGGAGGCTCCAAAGGGTTAGAACGCGTACAGCGAGCTCCACAGGGAAAGGTGCGATATGCCCGAGCTTCTTCGCCTCATTCTCGGTGTGAATCTGCCAGATGGTGTAGCGGTTCCACTCCATCGCCTCCGAGTGCAGCACGCCCTTCTTATCCCGCGGCTTCCATGCGCCCTTGAAGAAGACGAGCAGGGCCTCATGGGTGTTGTTTGGGATAGTGGGCCTTCTGTATGCCCCCGGAAGAGGCAGGCTCTTTACGTCCTTGTCCCAGATAATCTCACCGCGGTATCTGAAGCCCGTCTCGATGGCCGTAAATGTATCTCTCGCCACGTTTGGGACATAGCCCTCATTACCTCTGGGGATGTCTGCGGTATTCCAGACGAGCACGCCGCCAGTTAGGAGCGCATCGTAGGCGAGTTTCATGGCCTTGTTCCCGACCTCTACGAGCTTATCCCCTTCCGTCTCCCACATATCCGCGCCGGGGTAAGGAGGCGAGGTAAAGATAAGGCCGGGAGATCCGGCTAGGCTTTTAAGCTCACCCCAAACTGCCGGATCGGTTGCATCGCCGCAGATTAAGATGTGCTCGCCTAATTGATAGACATCTCCCAGCTTAGCGATAGGAGGACCTTCTTCGGAAGAGACAAGGGCTTCTTCAGGCTCGCTTATTTCAGGAGGGGCCCAGGTCATGATGCGCTCAAGCTCCATTTCATCGAAGCCCGTGATCGTGAGATCGAACGAGCCCGTGTCAAGCTCTTCTAAGAGATCAGCGAGCGCATCGAAATCCCACTCCGATTCATCCCGCAGGCGGTTGTCGGCAAGATTGTATGCCTTCGCCGTCTCATCGTCAAACTCAACGAACACGGCCGCGACTTCGGTCAGCCCAGCTGCCTTTGCCGCTTCCCACCTTTGGTGGCCGGAGATTATCATGTTCGTGCCCTTCTGCGCGATGATGGGGCTTACGAAGCCGAAGCTCTCGACGCTTATCTGGAGCTTCTCAAGCCCCTTTGGGCTTATCTTCCTGGGATTCCCCGCAAAAGGCACAAGGCTTCCAACAGGGACATAAGCGAACTCAACCCTCTCCACCTTGACCATGAGCCTCTCCCTCCTGGCCATCCTCGAACTGATGGCCGCACAGCCTGCACAGCCACTTCTTTGAGCCGCCCATCACCGTGAGGTTCACTCTCGCATCATCTGGATGCAGGCAGATGCTGCCCGCCCGATCTATATCACCGGAGGCAGGTTCATCTCCACACAGAATTAAGGCGGCCAGCTCAGCCGCAGACATCAGTATCCAAGCGGCGATGGTACACCGTTCCTTATCCGTCAACCTTCCCGCCTCCGTTTCAAGGCATCTTGCGGGGAAAAGCAAAAAAGAGGTGCCTCGGTCAACACCTCTTTCTGCTTTCCCCAGTTCACCTATCTGCCGAACATTACTGTTCAGCTACATTTTATCACGGGAAAAAGTACCACAAAATGACAAAATCACATTTATCATGCTCTAATTCTGTGATTTTCGCCAAGTAACTTAAGCTCATAGGCGAGGATCATCAGGATGCCGTCCCTGATCCGGAAACACGACCTGTAATCACAGCCTAAGGCTTCGGCGATCCTGTGCCACTGCATGCGCTCGATGTAGCGCATCCTGATGAGCTCCTGCTGCTCTCTGCTCATGCGGGAAACGGCCTCGTTGATCACCTTCGCCTCCCAGAGTTCATACTGGTGTTTCAGCACCCATATCTCCTGGATGGAGTCGCGCTTGCCCTTTAAGTCCGGTGCAGGCTCATCGAACGGCCTGCTCATAACAGGGCCGGGCATCTCAATCTGACGAAGCCCCCAGGAATAGAGCTTCCCCTCGATAATTGGGATTGCCGCCCGAAAGTCCACGCAACCACCTTCCCTTCACGGCGCGGTACGAAGTCAAGTACCGCCGCCGTCAAGCGTCGGAGGTGGCTCATCAACTACCTCCTCAGGCGCGCGTTCCTCCAGCGTATGAAACATACCTTCAGGTTCAGTTTCAGGCTCAGGTGCAGTATCTGGCACTTCTACCTCATAGGCGAACATACCCAGGATCTTCTCATAGAGCCTGATAATCTTGCCCTCCGGGAATCTCTCCATGATCCGGTTCCGCGCCTCTTCCTTCGATGATGCGCCAATCCATCCCGACTTCATGGCCACAGCCACCACCTCCCTCTTCAACGCACAAGACCTTCAAGGTCTCCCTAGCCATCTTCGAGATGTTCGCAGCGAGCTTCTGCGAAGTCATAAGCTCATCCGAATCAAGCATGATAATCTGGTCAGACAGCGAGATAATGCGCCGGAACATAAGCTTGGCAAGCTCTCTATCCCTGATATGCTTTCCTCTCGGCATACTGTCGAGCGCCGTTTTGACCGGTTCACTGCTTCGATAAGCGGATCGATCTGGGCGATCGCTTCTTTACCGCCTCCAGTAAAGGCTCGTGGTCTCTTGCCAGCATGGTCAATCCCCCTTCGACAGATCACGCAGCAGTATCTCCACCCGGGGATTATCCCTGTCAATCTCAACCTTGATTTCAGGCAGCACAACCGTTGAAAGATCGTCTTCCGGTATCACCCCGGCATAACGCAAGCCGTCAAGCAGCATCTTGCCGGCAAAACCCATCAGATTGTCCTGATCTCTCCTGCGGGCTTTATCGTAGTAGAGCACAATCTGGACCTCAGTCTTGTCGAATTTTGGCCTTCCAGCCCTGACGGCGGCCAATGCAACTTCCTGCTGCCAGAGCTCCTTGAGGCGCCGCCTAGTCCCCCAGTGCATGTTCTTGATCTGGTTGAGAGTAGGCGGCGGCCGTCTATTTAGCACGAGCCTTGCATTGTAATCCAAAGAGATCACCACCTCGAAAGACCGAAGACTCACATACCTTTCTGCTTCACCATACTGGTACACATAGCCATGTACTCCGCCTGGCTCATCTTGAGGTACTGCTCCTGACGGCGTGCGGCTTCGATGATCTTGTCGTCGACGGCTTCCTTGTTCGGCGGCTTTTTCTCGTGATAGAATCTGGCCTTTTCCCGAGCCTTGTTCAAAAAGACACCGACAGGCGGAAAGCTGAGTTTCTCCCAGCTCAGGCGAAGCTCATGGCAGACCTCGATAAAGACTCTCGCGTCAAGCCCCGATAGATCCTCGACATACTGGGCCAACCTGCTTTCCTGCAGCGGTACACCGATTGCCCTGCTCAACTTCTCAAGTTCCTGAAGGATTAGAGTACGATCCAAAGGCACCCCCCCTACTGACCCAGGATTCTCGCTCTAACTTCATCGGAGAAGGAGAAGGGATCATAGCTTGCTGTCGCTTCTCTCTGCATGAAATCCTCTGTTCCGGGTAGGTATTCCGCAAGTGCGCTGTTCAACCACGTCTTACACAGCTTGATATGCCTCTTCTCCCGCCCTTCACGTTCCATCTGATTAGCATACCTTCGCGCCGCCTCAACTAGATCGTCGTGCTTAATCCCCAGTTTCCGGTCGGATACGATAGCTCTCCAGATTTCATAGGCTGCTGCTTTATCTTCTTTCCTGGGATAAGCATCCCAGAAGCGCTTGAACTCCTCTGGGTACTCCTTTTTCATCGCTCGCCTTAGGTTTGCTGTAGCCTTTCGCTCGCGTCCTGTTCGGGTTGCACCTGCACTAGATACAGAGTTAATAGTCTGATCTGGTAATGGTTGATCTGTAGTACTGATTGTATCCGAAAAGACCGTATCCGGTAGAACCGTATCCGGCAATTTCGGACACGGAGTACGCTGGGCTTTTTCACGTTCTTCCCTGCTTGGCGCAACTTCGATCTGCTCCTGAATCACGTACACATTGCAGGAGAACTTCCCGTCTGCCCGCTTCTGAATAACCTTGATGAACCCCCACTCCTTGAGTTCTTCAAGATAGCTTGTGAAGGTGTCCTTGTTGATGTTCAGATCCCGGCATATCCTCGCCCGGCTCGGCCACGATGCCCTCCCTCCAAACTCCTCGTTGATACTAGCTCCGGCGATGCTGGAAAGATAGCAGAACAGGCACTTTGCGCCAATACTGATCTCGGGGTTGCTCATCAGAAGAAACGGAGCCAGCCCATACCCCTTAGACAGCCACGACGTCTTACCAAACTGAACACTCTCTCCCACTTTCCTTTCCCTCCGGAAAATCGTCTGGGAAAGCAGGATATAAATCTCGTGCGATGAATAACAAAGTGAGATCGTGGTACCGTGGTACCGTGGTATCACCCAACAAATGGATGCAGCTGGTGCAACAAGGCACCAGTTAGCATGCGCCTTAGATAGGCGCACTCTTAGGCACGAGAAAAATCACCTATCTGTCTGCCCTCGGTCAAAGGCTGAACTGATGATTTTTCTCGTCCGGCGCGTGCGGTCTTAAGCTGCCCCCAAACAGACTTAAGACCGCATTCTCTTATATCCCGCTTTCCTTAAGCTGAAGATCATAAAAGGGGATCTCCCTATGAAAGCAGAATCCCCTAGTCCCAGCCTATCGCAACCTGCTATTTGTTTGTGCGCTACTGCCTGCCAATATGAGGATGTGGTTTGTTTCTCAGGAATCGGTACGGATGATTTCTCGCAATCATCTGTTTTCTCCTGCCGCTCTATCCCACGGTTTGAGCAAAAAATGACCGCTTAAGAACCTGCAGGTATGATTGCCAGCCGCATTTGCGGAATCTCAACAGGGCGTCACCTTGCTCTTTGCGGCTTCGCTGCCTTGGGCTTTCACCGATAGCAGTACTTCGGGCCCACACACCGGACCATTGTTTTCAGAAAAATGCAAAGCCGAGCCAAATAGAAGCCCGTTTTGGCCCCCCGGAAACAAGGGGGTTATAAAAGTATCTAAGGGTGCGGATCACACACCTCCTGGGCTGTCCTGTTGCATCCTGGGGCCATCTGGATAATGGATCTAGATCCCCCGTCTCGCCTTGAACCTAGCGCGAAGAAGCCGCTCGTGTTCTACCAACATCTCCTGAATGTCGCTCTCGCTGTACATCCTGATGCCGCGCAACTGCTTCTCATACTCGTCAAGCCGCTCTTTTAGCTCATGTTCGACATCACGAACAGGCGTTTCAACAGCCTGTTCCACCTCTGACTCTAACGGCGGGAAAAAACTACGGTATTGGACGGCAGCATCAGACTGCAGGGACCCGAAGCTGCTCGCCGCGGCCTCTCTCAGAGCCCGCTCTTCGTTCTGACGGATATAGTCAGCCACTCTCCCTTCGGTGATCCACCCCGCACAGAGCTTTATGTACCGCTTCTCAAGGCCCAGCCTCGTCACTTCGTCAGCATAGCTTCTCGCTGCATCGATCAGCTGGACATCACTTAACCCGGCTTCTCTGGCCGCCTGCCACGCGGCAAACGCTTCCGCCTTCGCCTCTTTACGCGGATAGTGCTGCCAGAACTGCTCAAAGTCGTCCGGATAGTCATTGCGGCTAAGCTGCCGAAGCCTCTCCACAGTTTTCGCCTTCAACGACCTAGCTTTGGGCGTGTTTTCCGGATTATCTGGCAAGAACGCAGCAGAGGCAACAGCATCCCCATTCGCCTGATTAGTAGGGCTTTCGCCTTTTTCACTTTCCGATTCCGAAACCTGAAGAGACACACTCGTCGATTCGTCAGAATCGACAGGATGGGAAGTGCTCTCGGCTTCATCGTCAAGTGCAGCGGCCTGGTCAGATTGGACGTATGTATTTATACTTAGAGATCTCGTATTACTAAAAGATCTCGTATTACTAGGGTTCAGATTTTGAGCGTCACAAGATTTGAGCGTCACAAAATCTGTGACACTGAGAGGCTCACTTGATTCGGATTCAGTATCGTAATTATTGTGATACTGAGATGGAACAGGCACGTAGAGCTGAAGAACGTATGCGTTGTTCGAATAAACGGTTTTCCCATCCTGGCTAGACTCGCGCATCTGCTCAACTTCGATGAGTCCGTTTTCCTTAAGTTCGCGAATGTACTTCGTCAGGGTGTTGACCGACATCCCCATCTCATACATCATCCGCTCTCGGCTCGGCCACGCCTTCACGCAGCCGCGCTTGGCGAGTTCGCTGTTTACATAGGTGGAGAGATACGCATAGACAGCCTTCGCCCCAAAGCTTAGGTTCGGATTCCTGGCGACAACTGAGGGCATAATGCCGAATGAATCGTAGATGAACGCCATACCTTCCTGCTGAGGATACATCACAGAGAAACGGTCGTGCATCTATGCCGCCCTCCCTTCCGAAGGATTTACAGATGTCAAAACAGAGCCGCTGCGGCTGACGGCTTGTGTAGTTGGCTTCGATGAAATATGGTCATTAAGCACGGAGAAGTCCATGAAAAAAGCCCCTTTCTCTACTAAGAAAGAGGCCCACGTCAGGATAGACTGAAGATCCACTCGCCCCAAAAGTGCCACCAATATTGACATACAGCCCGTATTAGTGGTAGTATAGAGGCAAAGAAGGATATTCCTTTCTGGGTGGCCTATCCCGGGACGCTTGCCAGGCAGTCGGGAAGGCCTCTTTCTTTTTCACGTTTTACTGAAGGGCCGTGAGGCCCTTCTTTTTTTGTCCGATCGACCATCAACTTCTTTCGGCATTGTGCTGCCATTACCTTCTCGAGAGCACGGAAAATCCGCATGGCAAGCGCATTTCATGATATCGGGAAATCAAGAAATCAATCTTGACAGCAAGACATCTAGACAGCAAGAAAACAAGACAACAAGAAATCAAGATTACAAGCAAACAATATTTCAAGAAAGCAAGATGGCAAGAAAACAATACAGCAAGAAATCAAGATATCCAGAAAGCAAGAAATCAATATTTCTGGATAGTGCCCCGTTTCACAAACGGGAACATCAAAGAAAAGAACGCCTTGCATGGTGTCAACTAAAAGCGGAGTATCGGAAATAAGATCACCGCAAACAGTCCAACTTCACGTTCGCCCGTTCAGCGAAATATCTAGGGACACACTTATCTGGAATATGTGAGTCCACCACGAGGATGGATATACCTAAAACAACTCCTCGAGCTCTTTAATTCTTGAGGACTTGATTATAACTCCTAGGTGATTCGGTATTTGGCTTATTGCCACGGGCATTTCTTTAGTAGGTATACTCGCGATACCGATTTTCCCTGTTGCCGTATACTGATAACCGGCGTGTAAAACTCCAAGGAGGAGAAGACGCGATCTGCCAATGTAGAACTTACCATGTTTGTCACGATAGCCGCCTTCGTTAAGTATGAAAACGGGTGACCCGCTAGACCCTGGAAAACAAGCCATATCAATTACAATTCTTGTGCGACCGGCATAGTCTTTGCACGGATGAGTGGCCGTTATGCCTTTTCTGAAGATCGGCTTATTATTCGCCTCATCCCATATTCCATTTGGATATCCAACCATAATAACGTCTTCAACTGCGGAAAGCTCGTCAAGTTGCGATTGGGTCGGTATTAACGACATCGGTAGAGATACGTAAAAGAGCTTAACACCGGATTGCGTTGCTGCGTTTTGAAACGGCGCAAGTGGCATTGCGCATAAATCAACTTCAGGATCTGGATGCTTTCTCCAGAATGACTCGAAGTTATCTACATAAAACGAAAACTGGCGCGAGTCAACTGGTTCACCTTGAGTGTTCGCTTGAGTAAAGATCAGAGTTCCCTTTTTCGCGCCCTCAATTACGTGCTTATTGGTAATCACAACAGGAATGTGTAATCCATCCTGACGATTTTCCTTAAAGGACATGAAGAAACCAGTTCCAGACGACTTGGTTCCACGAACATCCTCACACTCAACCCGCACAGTAGAATAGGACAACTGCTCGGTAACAGAAAGATCCATCAACAGATCATTCCTCCCCCAAACCTCCTTTTCGCGACACTTACACAGCCCAAGACGTGCGAGTTATTTTCCCGTTACCGTTTCAAATCGTGATTACTTCAAAAACGCAGACATCTAAGGATAGCAATGTCTCACGGTAGATCCAGGCAACGACAATGTAATAATAGTTACTTCCATCCATCCACATCCAGATGCGCGAAAAGCATCGAGCACAACCTAAGTAGAACTTCCGCGGACTCCGAACTATCATTGAGGCTGGAAACCATCTCGATGAACGTTTCTTCGTCCTTGAAGCGGCTGAACACCGCGTGGAAAAACCAGATGGCAACATTCCAGAACTCGCCCTCGCGAATCCTCTTGGCTCTGGAGACATCCTCGAGGTAGGACATCATTTCCCTCATAGCAAGATAGGTCCGCTCGGCCACGGTATGGGTAACCATACCGCGCGCGTAGTAGCTCGAGAGTGTCTTGAGTTCCTGAACCATACTCCGGACATCTAGATCGGGGGAGAGAATCTCCCTTGATAGATCTCTCTTCCGCAGCTCTTCGTTTTCTGCCTGAAGTGCCGCAAGTTGCTCATTCAACCTATCGATCTCAGCCTGGAAATCGCTATTTTCCTTCTCAAGCTGCTCAAGCTGGGACAGAAGCTCAGCCTTCTCTTTGGTTAGCTCCTGGATCCTCTGGTTTTTCTTCTCGATCTCCACCATAAGCACTGCCTTTCCGGCATCCACGGGTTCAGCACTGGGTTGATTTTCTGGTATGAGGCCCAGCTCACTCAATCCCTCGTTGATCTGCTGTGAGTCTTTAATCAAGCGGGCGGCCAGTCCTTCGCGCTTCGCTGCACTCACTTAGACCGCCTCCGTTTCAACCGCCAAACCGAGGAGCTCCTTGGCGAGATCCATGAACTGCTTTGCAGCCTCACTGTTGGGATCGTACGCGCCGATCGGCTTATCATCAAACTGCGCTTCGCTTACTGCGTTGAGCTTCTTGATAACGGTCTTTGCAAACGGATACTGGATCACTTCTGGGATGGTATTTATGAACTCTTTCGTGGTATTGGTGCGGTAGTCGGCCATGGTTATCACGAAGCGGTTGATGGTCAAGCGCTTGTTGATCTGGCGTACTGAACCAATAGTCTTGAGGAGCAGCTTAACTCCTTCCAGGGAGAACTTGCTGACCGCGATGGGGATGAGGCAGGAATCCGCCGCCACCAGAGCGTTGATCGTCAGTAGGCCCAGAGAAGGAGGGCAGTCGATAAAAATATAGTCGTATTTAGCGAGATGCTCCTGTGATGCGAGCAGAGAGTTGAACAGCACAGACTCCCGGCTCATCCGCATGATGAGCTCCACCTCCGCTTCGCTAAGCGCAATCGTCGCCGGCACTACACCAAAGCCGAACTTGCTGTCCACAATCGCCTCGTGGATAGGGAACCCATCGATCAAGACTTCTGTCATTGTTGCGGTAGCGATGGCTTCGGCGTTGATGCCAACACCCGTAGATGAGTTCGACTGCGGATCCATATCAAGCAGTAGGACCTTTTTACCGAGCTTCCCAAGAGCTTCGCTTAAGTTGATGGATAAAGTTGACTTGCCGACGCCACCCTTCTGATTGACGATCGCGATAATCTCCGGGAGCTTCGATCCCTCGGTCGATTCGTTGCTCAGGGTATGTAAGTAGGCGTTGGCATCTTCGACCCGCACCCGCCATTGAGCCCCTACCTTAGTGGCCGGTATAGTCCCGTTCGTTATCAACTTGTGGGCCGTGTTATAGTGAACCTGCAAGTACTTTGCTAAGGCGGCAACGCCAATGAGGTACTCTTCGTTGCCCATGGCTACACCTCACATTCACATTTCACATCCGTTCACACGATCACTTCTAGACACACTTGGGAATTCCTGCAAGAACAGAAAAAAGGGACCGCTAAAGGGTCCGTTGTTGACGTGCTACATCGTCATAATTTAGCTACT
>Ga0134092_1000579_pt1 | contig 36985 bp, 29 predicted proteins | sample 3_6taG_FD_94454 | JGI IMG/M metagenome (GOLD analysis project Ga0134092, IMG submission 94454) | Switchgrass degrading microbial communities from high solid loading bioreactors in New Hampshire, USA - 3_6_20_6_A3 metaG | ecosystem: Engineered > Bioreactor > Semi-continuous > Anaerobic >... | reverse complement strand
TTTATAGCCTAATTTTTGAAGTGCCCATATAACTCCCTTTGGATAATTCGCCCACTGATTGCTATTATCATATTGCAAATCATCTAATTCAAACTCTGCCTTTAATCTTGAATTAGTTGAAGCCAATCTAACCTTGTTATCACTTCTCTTTCTTACACATCCATATGTACCAAATTGAATTGCACACGGTAATACATGCCCACCATTATAATCAATATGTTCTCCTATTAAATTAACCCTATTAGGTGAAAAAAAAGTCCGTACTTCCCCAAAACCATACAGCTGTCTAAACTTATCTGCCAGTATATCAATATCCATATAAATTATCCCCTCCTACTGTTTAATATTTAAATATAAATCACAAAATCTCTTATATGCCTCTCTTAATTCCTCTGCTGTTTCCTCTACGCTTCTAGGGTTACAATTAGCCCATGCACCAGTTTCAGAAGATGCATTGTACTTAATCTTTTCCTTGGATCTTAAAGGAGGATAAAATTCGATATGAAAATGGTAGTATTCATCATGATTTTCATACTCACAAGAATTTACAGGTGCTTGATGTATTGCCATCATATAAGGAAACTTTCTATCAAAAAGAGTGTCAAATGTACCTGTAATTAGCTTTAACATATGGGCAAGACTGTCCTTTTCTTCATCAGAGAAATCCGTTATTTTACTTTTATGATTTCTAGAAACTATAAATACGCCATAGGGATAATCAGTAAAAAAAGGCAAGTAACAAAGAAAATTTTCATTTTCAAAGATTATTCTTCCCTGAAAGTCCATTTCTTCCTTGTTCATTTTACAAATGAGGCACTCTTTATTTTCTTTATAATATTCTCTTGATGAGTCTAATTCTAACTTTAGTTTGAGGGGGATCTCTGAATATCCATATATTTGTCCATGAGGATGAGGCATAGTAACACCTACTTCCTCTCCTCTATTTTCAAATATAAATATATATTTTATTTTCTCGTCCTTGGAAAGCTCAATAAATCTTTCACACCATAAATCTACTAATTTCCTTAAATGCTTAAGGTCTAGCTCCCATATTAAAGCATCGTGCTTTGGGGAATATAAAATGACTTCACATTTTCCATACGCTGGCCTTGTTTTATAAAAATTACTTCCTAATTGACTAACATTTTGTGGAGTCTGACTTAATGCAGGAAAATCATTATCGTATTTATATACTTCATAATCCTCTGGAACTCTTCCCGAATCCACACAAAAAGGGCAATAATCTTCAGGCATTTGTGGCCTATTTTGTCTATGAGGTGCAACTATAGTCCAATCCCTCAAAAGCGGATTCCATCTTAGCTCTGCCATAGTATCTCTCCATTCGTTGTATAAATTGAAATAATCCAATTAATAATTTAGATAAGCAAATTACATGCCAATTTATTATTGAAATATTGTAAAGTCTAATATTTAAATATTTATCCGTATATACTGGACTTTTAGATGATTATTGGAATTTATAATTGAGTTATATACAGTAAAGTCATTAAACATAAACGTCCTTATTTAGGTACGTTTTTTTTACATAATATTGAACCGTCTCAAATTTGATACTTCTTTTTAATAAAACCATCTTTTTGTAGTACCAATTTTAGGACATTTAGTTTGACTTTTATTTATTTTGTCGAATTTTTATATATTTTACCATATCTTTTTATAATACAGCTTGATTTTTTTGCAGAATCCTCCATATATAGGAAACCATATCCATATAATATTATTAAAATTCTGGGCTTGGCACATAAATTGCTATTGAATTTATATAGTAAATACAGTTATGAGAAATACTTTAAATTTCTTCCCCCTTATCAATGCTTAAGCTAATTAAAGACTGTGTAAATAGCTGCATCTTAAACACAGTTATTTAGTTAGCTTAAGCACGTATAAAAATAAAAAATGTGAGAGGTGAGTTTATGGCTAAAATTACTTTTATAGGTGCTGGAAGTACAGTATTTGCTAAAAATGTTTTAGGAGACTGCATTAAGACACCTGCCCTTAGGGATTCTCATATAGCCCTATATGATATAGATTTACAAAGGCTTAGGGAATCAGAAGCAATGCTAAACAACATCAATAAAAACAACGGAGGTTATGCAAAAATTACTGCATATGAGGATAGAAGCGAAGCTTTAAAAGGTGCAGATTATGTAATCAATGCTATACAAGTCGGCGGTTATGAACCTTGTACAGTTATAGACTTCGAGGTTCCAAAGAAATACGGTTTGAGACAAACTATAGGTGATACGTTAGGCATAGGAGGAATATTTAGAGCTTTAAGAACTATTCCAGTACTCACAGATATTGCTAGAGATATGGAAAAGCTTTGCCCTGACGCACTGCTAATTAACTATACTAATCCTATGGCTATAGTAACAGGTGCTGTTCAAAAGATGACAGGTATAAAGACAGTTGGGCTGTGTCATAGTGTCCAGATTTGTGCAAAAACACTTCTTGAAGGTGTTGGAATGCAATATGACGAAAGTATTCAATGGAAAATTGCTGGTATAAATCATATGGCTTGGCTCCTTGAGATTACAAAGAATGGTAAGGATCTATATCCTGAAATAAAAAAACGTTCATTAGAAGGTCATGTACCTGATAATGATAGGGTAAGGCATAAGATAATGAATACCTTTGGATATTACATAACAGAATCTAGCGAGCATTTATCAGAATATCTGCCTTATTTTATTAAAGATAAATATCCTGAATTAATCGTAGAATATAACATTCCTTTAGATGAATATCCTCGCCGCTGTATCAATCAAATAAATAGATGGGCTAGTATGAGAGAAGAACTAGTCAACAATAAGGAACTTACACATGAACGTACTGATGAATATGCATCATATATAATGGAAGCTATGGAAACTAATACGCCATATAAATTTAATGGTAATGTGCTAAACACTGGACTTATTACAAATCTCCCAAAAGAAGCATGTGTTGAAGTTCCATGCTTAGTTGATGCAAGTGGTATCTCTCCATGCTATGTAGGAAGTTTACCACCTCAGTTAGCTGCACTTAATATGACAAATGTCAATGTGCAAATATTAACTATGGAAGCAGCAATTACTCTAAAGAAAGAAAATATCTACTATGCTGCTATGTTAGATCCTCATACTTCTTCTGAATTATCTATTGACGATATAATATCATTATGCGATGACATGATTGAAGCACATGGAAGCTGGTTACCAAAATTCAAATAGTGCTACTGCCCCCCTCTTAATCATACTGAGTGTTAGCGAAGAAGCTCTGTATATTAATGAGCTTCTTCAGCTACATTTCAGAATGATACTTTTATTTCAAACTCTATAAGCATTGAAAGGAGGTTTTTATGATATCAAGTCTGACCCCAGAGCAAATTGTAAAAATGGATAAAGAGGCCATTTATCTAGGTAATATCTTTACATTAGATAATGATTTAAATTTACCAACTCAAGGTAAATTCGGTTCTAAAATAGTATGGCACTCTGATAATGAAAGATTCTTAACTAGCACTGGAAAGATACATCGTCCTGAATTTGGTAAAGGAAATAGAAAGGTCATCCTAACTGCTACAGTTAGTTATGAGGGAGTATCTGACACTAGAACCTTTGAAGTCACTGTTCTAGAGCTTGAACCAGATTATAGTATTGTTGAAGTATGCGATACCAATCTTCATTTTGCCTTAGGAGACCAACCTCAATTACCTTCAGTAGTTATTATCAAAAAAAATGACTCTACATTTAGTACCTCTGAAGTTAAATGGAACATTACTAATCCTGAACTCTTCCTAAAGAAAGGCAGCTTTAAAATATATGGCTCAGTTAGTAGAACTAACATAAAAGCTGTTGCTAATATAACCATAAATGGTGCTGGTGAGGAAGACAAAATCAATAGTACTGTTGATACTGCTGTACATCCATTTTCACTTAATAGAGTTAGTTTAATGGATGATATCTTCAGTGCAAACAGAGACAGAGGTGAAGCTTTCTTATTATCTGTTGATGATGATAGAATGTTATACAATTTCCGTGATGCTGCAGGTCTTGATAAAAAAGATGCACCTCCTATGGTTGGATGGGATTCACCTGAAAGCAAACTTAAGGGACATACTACAGGGCATTATCTATCTGCTTTAGCTCATGCCTATATGAGCTCAGGAGATGAAAGGTTTAAGCAAAAGATTGATTATATGGTATCCGAGCTTGGCAAGTGTCAAGATGCTATGGAAGCATCATCTAAATATGGATATGGATTTTTAAGTGCTTACTCTGAAGAGCAGTTTGATAAATTGGAGGAATATACACCTTATCCAGAAATATGGGCTCCATATTATACTCTTCACAAAATAATTGCTGGACTCCTTGATTGCTATGAGTTAGGCGGAAACAAACAGGCACTTGAAATTTCTAAAAAAATAGGTACATGGGTATTTAATAGACTCAGCCGTCTTGATAGAAGCAAACTCTCCAAAATGTGGTCCATGTATATAGCTGGTGAGTTTGGTGGTATGAATGAAGTCATGGCAAGGCTTTATGGAATCACCAAAAATGAAGATTACTTAAAAGCTGCACACTTTTTTGATAACGATAAATTATTTATACCTATGGAAAACAATGTAGATACTCTCTGCAATATGCATGCTAATCAACATATCCCTCAGGTTTTAGGTGCACTAAGAATATATAGTGAAACTAAAGACATTAAATACTACAACATAGCCAAGAACTTTTGGGAAATGGTAGTATCCAATCACACCTATAATATAGGCGGTGTAGGTGAAGGTGAAATGCTTAAGGCGCCAAATAAAATAGGCAGCTTTATTAGTGAAAAAACTGCTGAAACCTGTGCAACCTATAATATGCTAAAGCTTACTAAAGAACTGTTTACATACAATCCAGATCCTAAATATATGGATTACTACGAAAGAGCTTTATATAATCACATATTGGCTTCTCAAGATCAAAGGGGACCAGTTGGTGGCTCAACATACTTTATGCCTTTATGTCCAGGCGGAAAGAAAATCTATGATGAAGAGGAAAACAGCTGTTGTCACGGTACTGGAATGGAAAACCATGTTAAGTATCAGGAAGCTATCTACTTTCATTGTGGTGATACTCTATATGTAAATTTATACATCCCTTCTAAGCTTAATTGGGTAGAAAAAGGTGTGGATATTATTCAATCTGGAGAATTCCTCAAAGATAATGTAGCTTATTTCGAAATACAAGGGAGCAGTACATTCACTATAAGGTTCCGTGTACCGAGCTGGGCGGTAAATGGCTTTTATGTAAAAGTCAACGGTAAAGAGGAAAAAATTGAAGCTAAACCAAGCAGTTATGTTTCATTAAATAGGAACTGGAAAGATGGAGACAGAATCGAAGTCTATATTCCATTTGCTTTTAGAATTGAACGAACACCAGATGTACCTGAACTGGCAAGCATAATGTATGGACCTATTGTTATGGTAGGCAGCTCTAGTACTACTGAATACATTGAATTAGATATTGATGAATCTAATATATCTAATAAAATTAAACCTACTGATACTCCTTTAATATTTAAGATTGACGATTTAATTCTCGTACCAAACTATATGGCGTGGAATATCCCATATCATGCATATTTCAAAATATCTAATACTAATTGCAACTGCTAAAAACCTAAGACAACTGAAGGCAATATTTTTATTGTTCTTTAACAAATGTGAAAATCTATTGTCACTATGGAACACGCTTTAAAAATCTCTTGCTTTCAACATATCAAAAAATCCTTTACCGCTTTCAAAATAACTATTAAATAGCTTCAAAAAAGGAGGAAGTATTATATGTTTAATGAACAAGCACTTAGCTATTGTATAGAGAAAGGATGGATTAAAGAAAATGTAAATGGAACTGACATCGTTAGTAAAAGTGAATTTGCTGATATTATAAAAAACTTACTATTATACAGTTCCTATGCTGATTATGATTTTTATGATGGCCTTGAAGGCATAACTTCAGATGAAACTCCTCTTACTAGAGAATTGCTAGCAACTGTTTTATGTAAAGCATTCCATCTGCCTAATTCAGATTTAGATAATATAAAAGATGCTTCTTATATATCTAATTGGGCTAAGGGCTCTGTAGGATTTATGTTAAAGCAAGGATATATGTCAACTCAGGATGGTTTGTTTAATCCTCAAGCTCAGGTTAATTACTTTGAAGCTGCACAGGTTATCTTTAATAGTCATCCTGTAAATGTGGCTTGGAACAAGCTTACTGGCGAAGGCGACTTTGTAATGTGGCATAATATGAACCAGCATGCAGTTATCCTTGATCCAAAACCCTATAAAACTCCTAATAATGGAATCTTATACAAGCAGAGAGGTACTATAAGAGGACTTATGTTTGTAATTGACTTTGAAGATGCAAAGGCTGAAGATAATACTGGTGGAAATGGTAATTTTGCTTTAAATGGCACTGATAATCTTAAAACTGCTGAGGATTATTATCACTTTTTATATCACGGCTCTGCTAACATGTTTAGAACTGCTTCCTACGGTTTAGTAGACTTTGAATTAGACTTACTTAAAGATCCTGATACTGCTACTGGTGTTTTCAGAATGGGCAAGCCACTTAGTGAATATGCATTTAAAAGAGGCGGAGATGTTGACAAATATTTAAAAGATGAAGTTATGATAAAAAGAGTTCAAGAAGTATTATCAAACTCAAAAGAGTTTAACAAGACTTATGATGTTCTGTATGTAGTAGCTGTTGAAAATGCTAAGGGCATCAGCTATGGACCAATGAACACTGATGGCAAACTTGCAAATGCCATAACAGGTAGGACTGACTTTAGGTCATTAGTTAGAATTGGGCTTGACTCCTATACTAGCTGGAAGTATAAAGGAGTAAATCATGAAACTACTCATGCCTTAAATATAGTTGATTTATATATAAACGATTTCTCTGGCCCTAGTACAGGACAAGCTGACCCAATAAGTGGAAAGACTGATTATTATATGTATTGTGGAGGATACGACTATATGGGCAACATACTTGCCCAAGCACCTGACTTATTTGCATGGAATAAATGGAGGCTTGGATGGATAGATGATAGTCAAGTAGATATTATTAATTTTGATGGTACTACTACTCATATACTGACACCTATAGAAGAAGGTAAAGGAACAAAAGCAGTTATTATCCCCGGTAATATTAATGGAGTCGCTTTCATCATAGAATATCGTCAAAAACTAGGCTTAGATGCTGAAACACTTCCTCATCCCGGTATATTAATGTATAAAATAGACTGCAATGTAGAATCATTAGCAGGACCTTTAACAACTATTAACTTGCATCCAGACCTTGATGGAAAAAAATCTATAAATGATGCTCTCATGTCTAGTACACTAGGCAGTTCAACTGGTATATGGAAATACTCTGATGAAGCAGCAGGAATTACAGTTTCTATAGAAGACCCTAAGGATGAAACTTTGCACTCCTGTAAAATAAAAGTTGAATATACTAATAAGTTTAATTCTGTATCTCCTACTCTATATGACGCTAAGTTTATAGATAAATCTACTATTGAGGTTAAAACCACTCATGACCTTAGAGGTATAACTAAGGAAAAAATAATTCTCACAATAAATGATATCCCTGTAGATGGAGTCAAAATTAATCAAATATCATCTCGAAGTATGAGAGTGACATTTGATGAAAATAGCTTAAATGATCCATCAGAAACTGAAATGAATGTAAAAATCAAGTTAGAAAGCTTTAGTTTTTATGGAGAATCTAACACTTGTAATGTTGAACCATTAGCATTGTCTGAAACATTTGCTTAGCAGAAATTCATAATCAAAAAAGTTAAAAAGTATCGCAAAACTACTGAATAAGTAGCAAGCGATACTTCTTTTTTCAATTTTAACCAATGATTTCCATATCAATTAAGTTAATCTAAAAAATACTTTAATAATATACTGCTTTTACCACAAACCTAAAATCCATATAAAAAGGACTGAGCCCATTGAACCTTAATCTATTCATTGTGCACCAGCCCTTTTTATTTAAGATTATTTCGCACATCCGATACTTTCTTTATATTTTTTCAATTCTGACTCTGATGCATATACAAAGTGATCTGGCAGTATCTCATGCATTTCTGGTTTTTCTTTACTATAATCGTGAATGAGTGGGTCATATGTTATATAATTTCTACCTTTTTCAAATAGCGGATCAGGTATTGGTATTGCTGAAATTAATGCCTTAGTATAAGGATGAATTGGATTACTAAATAATTCATCTGGCCTTCCAGACTCTACTATCTTTCCATTATACATTACGGCTACATAATCAGAAAAATATTTTACAACAGATAGGTCATGTGCTATGAACAAAATTGTTAATCCTAGAGATTTTTTCAATCTATTTAGCATATTAAGAATCTGTGCTCGTATAGATACGTCTAGTGCTGAAATAGGTTCGTCTGCAATAATTAGGCTAGGATTTGATATCAATGCTCTGGCTATTCCTATTCTCTGACGCTGACCACCTGAAAACTCATGTGGATATCTATTAATATGGTCCTCAGTTAAACCTACAAGCTTCAAAATATCTACGACCTTCTGTGTTAGCTCCTCATCATCCTTAACTAGTTTATTAATAATAAGTCCTTCCCCTACTATTTCCTTAACTGTCATTCTTGGGTTAAGAGATGCAATGGGGTCTTGGAATATCATTTGGATTCCTTTTGTCACTTCTAATCTTTCTTCTTTACTCAACTTCCCAGAAATGAGTTTACCGTTGAAATATATTTCACCACTAGTAGGCTTATACAAACGAATAATAGTTCTACCTGTAGTAGTTTTACCACATCCTGATTCACCAACGAGCCCAAAGGTTTCTCCTTTTCTAATTTTAAAGCTTATATCATCTACTGCCTTCACGACTATCTTGCTCTTTCCAAAGCCACTTTTAAAATACTGCTTAAGATTCCTTACTTCTAATACAATGTTCTCTTCATTTCTACCCATTATGCATTCCTCCTTCGCTGCTTGAGACTGTTTTCTATTCTGCGCTTCAACATGTCTGGCATTTCCACCTTAGGAGCTTTTGGATGTAGAAGCCAGGTAGCTGCATAATGAGTATCACTAACTTTAAACATAGGTGGCTCACGCTTATAGTCTATTTCCATAGCAAATGGATTTCTCTGTGCAAAAGCATCTCCTTCTGGTGGATATAGCATATTTGGAGGGGCTCCTTGTATTACAAAAAGCTCTTCATTTACGTCCATATCCATATCAGGTATTGAGGATAATAACCCCCAAGTATATGGATGCTTTGGATCATAGAATATTTCTTCTACTGTACCATATTCAACTATCTTACCTGCGTACATTACAGCTACTCTGTCTGCAACGTGTGCAACTACACCTAAATCGTGAGTAATAAATATTGTAGATACTTGTTTTTCTTTTCGCATCTTGTCTATGAGATTTAGTATTTGTGCTTGTATAGTTACGTCAAGTGCAGTAGTGGGCTCGTCACAAATTAAAATCTCTGGTCTTGATGCCAATGCTATAGCTATAACAATACGCTGTCTCATACCTCCTGATAGTTGGAAAGGATATTGAGAATATCTTTTCTCTGGTTCTGGTATTCCAACCTCCCTCATCAGCTCAATGGAACGTTCACGAGCTTCCTTCCTTGACATTTTATGTTTTAAAATGAATATTTCTGATATCTGCTTACCTACTTTAGTTACTGGATTAAGTGACGAGAATGGGTCTTGAAATATCATAGCTATCTCACTGCCTCTGATTTTTTCCCATTCCTTTTCATCTATTCCTATAAGGTCTCTACCCTTATATATAACCTGCCCTCTTTCTATTTTCGCATTATTAGGTAATATTCCCATAAGGACTTTATTTGTAACGGTCTTACCTGAACCTGATTCGCCCACTATAGCAAGTGTCTCACCACTATATAAATCAAAGCTAACTCCACGAACTGCCTGCACTTTGCCTGCAAATGTATTAAACGATACTGCTAAATCCTTAACCTCTAATATTTTTTGTCTATTGATAGGTATCACCCCTTTTTACAAAATTACGCTATCACTGTCTTAAGCTTGGATTGAAAGCATCTCTTAATCCATTACCAAGGAGGTTAAATGCTAGCATTAGAAGCACAATTACTAAAGCTGGAAATAGTAATAGGTGCGGATAATCTAGTAAAACTTTTTGCCCATCTGATAGAAGCTGTCCGATAGATGGATTAGGTGCTTGAATTCCTAAACCTAAATATGATAAGCCAGCTTCTTGGAAAATAACTGATGGAACTGAAAGAGCACAGCTTGTTATAATGGTACCTGCAGCATTTGGTAATATGTACTTATACATTATTCTACTGTCCTTGGCACCCATGGTACGAGAAGCAAGTACATACTCTCTATTCTTATATCTATAAAATTGAACACGTACTGAACTGCTTATGCCTACCCATCCAGTCAAAACAAATACAATGATTAAAGGTAAAATACCTGAACCAAACCACATAATCAATATTAAGGTCAGTGGCAACTGTGGAATACTATTTATAATCTCTAACGCTCTTTGTATTATGATGTCAATCCAACCACCATAATACCCTGCTACAGCTCCTACAACAAGACCTATAGTAAGGTTTATAAGAACTACGGCAAATGCTAGTATTAAAGATATTCTCGTTCCTTGCCAAAGTCTAGCAAACAAATCTCTTCCTAAAGAATCTGTTCCGAACCAATGATAAACATCTTCTGCACCTTTTTGTTTATATACATCTATTTCTATATCTAGCATGGTTGTTTCTCCGGTTCTAGTGCTCATACTATACTCTCTAATTACCTTGAGTAAACAATCTTGATAGTTTTCTAGATTCTTTTTCTGTATGGTTATTACCTTTGTTCCATCAAATATACCTATCTTCTCAAGTCCTGGTATCCTAGGAGGCAAGTAAGCATGTTCAAGGTTTTGTTCAATATATGTAAACTTACTGAGATGTGGCCCAATTATAGCCATAATAATAATTATTACAATAAATGTAGTAGCAACTACTGTAACCTTATCTGCCTTAAATCTATTCCATACATCCCTGCCATAGCTTATAGCCTCGCCCTCGAATTTTGCATCGTAAATAATGTCGTCTTTTTTTCTTAGCTTAAATTCGGATTCATCAATGTTTAAAATATCTTCACTAAGTATAGGGTCTTTTTCAAGTATCATATTATCCATCTTTTTTCGCCCCCATTCTTATGCGTGGATCTACTACTCCATATGAAAGGTCAGCAGCAATAGCCATAAGTAAACCTATTAAAGTATAGAAATAAGTAACACCTAAAGTTAATTGATGGTCTCTTGCATTTATTGCACTTACTAAAACCTTACTAAGTCCAGGAACTCCGAAGATATTTTCAATAACAAGAGAACTTGATATTACCCATACAAACAAGTATAAAAATGTACTAGCCAAAGGTACACAAGCATTTCTAAGGGCATGTCTTACAATTGTCTGTGAATAAGTAAGCCCTTTTGCCTTTGCAAGCAGCATATAATCACTTGTAAGTACTTCAGATAACTCTGCTCTTAGCATTCTTGAAATAGATGCTATACTACCAAAACTCATTGCAAATATAGGTAGTATCATCGAATAGAATTTTTCCCAGTTAAGCTCTACTATTGGCGCCAACGTTAATGGGAACCAGCCAAGCTTATAAGCAAGGAAATACTGTAATACAGCAGCTATTACAAAGCTAGGAGCTGATATGACAAGTATAACTATACTACTACAGATATAATCGTAAACGGAATCTTTTTTCAAAGCCATTGTAATACCAAAAAACATTCCTATAGGCAATGTAAAAAGCGCTGAAAAAACATTTAATTGTATTGTTACGTTAATTCTTTCCTTAATGACATCAAAAACTTTAACACCAGGTCTTACAACAAGAGATTCTCCAAAATCAAAATTCATATAATCTTTTATAAAATATCCAAACTGTACTGGCAAAGGTTCATTTAAATGATATTTTTCCTCAATTTTCTTTATTACAGTTTCATCTTTTATAGTTGGGTTACTTATAATGCTTCCGGGCATTGAATATAATACAAAGAAGCACACAGCAATAATTATTATAAATGCAAATGCTGCTGCTATAAGTCTTTGAATAATATACTTAGTCAAAACATCACCCCTATCTAATCAACAGCTTATGTGATTTTAAGAAGTGATTATATAAGAGTAAGAAAACTCTTATATAATCACTATAAAATCTTAATTCTTATATCTAGCCTGTAATAAAGCAAATTCTACAAATGGGTCACCAATGCCATCTTTCATCAATATTTCTATTCTATCAGATATTAGATAACGATTTCCTCTTGTATAACAAGGTATATAAGTTGCTTCTTCATACAGTATTTCTTCCATTCTTGCAGCTGCTAGATTTCTTTCATGAGGTTTCTTTTTATATTCACCTATAGTACAAGCATAGTACAATTTGTCCCACTCTTTAGCTGCTTCATCAGATATAACTGTATATTGAGTACTGTAAGTATCAGGTCCTGAAGAAACGTAGTTACTATTTGCCCAAGGATATTCTATATTAGTATAGATACCGCCTGCAGCTAGTATTTCATAATTTAGGTTCTTTCTATTAAGGTTTTCATAAACTAATGCTGAAGGTATAGCTCTTAAATTCATTGCAAAACGATCTTCACCAAATAAATTCTTAAAATGCTCTTGTAATCCTTCTGCCCAAGCTTTTGAAGTTGCATTGTCCTCTATATATTGTACTTCTACTTCTATTTTCTTATTGCCATTAGCTTCATAAGCCTTTGCAAAGTACTCTTTTGCTAACTCAGGATCGTAGCAGTTATTTTCTAATGGATGTCCATCCAGTTTTATATTCTTTGCATATTCGCTCTCTCTGAAGTTAAGTACTTTGTTTTCAGGATCTTCTGGGTCAGGGACAGTACAGTCAAATCCGTAATGATATGCACACGGTCTAGCTGATGGATAAACAGCTTTTACTAAGGTTTCCCTATCAAGTCCCCAGAAAATAGCATATCTAAAGTTTTTGTCATGAAGAACCGGATTAGTTTTAGATTTAGAATTTATGAATATACCATATGAGTCTGGAGTATAACAATAGAATAGCTCTGGATATTCGTCATATTTTGGACCATTAGCTGTTACTATATCTAGTTCTCCTTTTTCAAACATTTGTAATAAAGTTTCTGTATCTGTAACAACATGGACTTTAATTGTATCTACATTGTATACATCTTCAGCGAAAGGAGAACCACCATGCCATTTTTGATATTCTATATATTGACCTTCTATAATTTGAACAGGTTTATATGCTCCAGATGCAACAAACTTGTCAAGACTGGTTCCATATGAATTTTCGGTACGATCAGCGTTAAAGCACGCTTCAAACATTTCTTTATGGACTAGACCACACCCTACGAAAGCAAAAGTTTCTTTTAATTCACGAGCATTATTAGGAATATATACATCTTCGCAAGTTATCTCTAATGTATAGTCATCTAAAACTTTTATACCTACTTGATCCCATTCACACTCACCATTGTAGTATTTTTCTGCATTTTCAAGTATATACATACTATTATAGTTTCTATTAGCTAGTTTAGGATCCAAAAGCATTTTAAATGAATATTCAAATGATTCAGCTGTTATAGGAGTTCCGTCAGCAAATGTTCGACCTTCTTTAATTTTTATACGCCATACTTTATTTGTATCATCCTGTGGTATTGGGTCTCCATCTGCCAACTCAGGGACGAATGTACTAACTTGAGCTTCTTCGTCATATATTCTAGCGTAAAGTGCACCATTTACCCAAGTAAGTTGCTCGTACTCTAGTGCTGAAGTTGCTCTATGAGGATTATATGTGGATACAGTTTCTGATGCGGATATTCTTAGCTGAATAGGCTCCTTAGATTGCTGTTCAGTTGCTGTATTGTCTGTAGAATTAGTTGTTGTAGAATCAGTAGACACATCTGTTTGTTTTCCAGATTGTCCACAACCAGTTAATAAAGTCCCCAAAATAAGTGTGATAATCATGAACCATAAACCAAACTTTTTCTTCATAATTATATCCCTCTCTTTTTTATATTTTTTATTAATTTATTTGTCTATGCGCATTATATATAAACTACTAAATTATAAAAGACAGTACATATGAAGCACTTACAAGTGGCACCCCGTATAAAAAGTAGTATTTTCCTGATATTTTATTTTTCTCACTTGTAATTACTTCAGTAAATTCAGCAAACGACATAACATTTACTTCGCCAATTCTATCTTTTTTGTATGCACCGGCCTTAAATTTATAAGCCCAATACCTAAAGGTTTTAAATAACCCTACATTTCTAATATAGATTCCCATACCAATTATTAAGTATATTAATCCAATTATGAAGATTGCATTAATTAGTCTGATTATTGGTTCTATATTTCTATGCATTAGTATATAAGCTAGTGTAAATATCAAAGCTATTACACCTAGTGTTACCTTTTGTTTTTTGACGTATTTTTTTATTCCAGTTATTCAGCATCCCTCCTTTATTAGTAATTATTTATACAAACTTCTTCAATCCCTTGAAGAAGCATTTCTAAACTATATACTTGTTAAAGACATATTAAAACAGTATAGTATAATATTCTCTACATCATTATTCATAATTGTTGTAATATTCTGACATTTATTGGTGCAGCAATAGTAAATCATTTTTGCTATCTCCGCTCTATTTAAGAAAATTATTACAACATCTTTGCCAAAAAATAGTCAAAGAACGATGCAGGACTTCCCGACTAAAAGGGGGAAAGAGGTCCTAATTTCGGTACAACTTTTGTCCTAATTTTAGGACCTATTTTCGATTGTCATTAGAATCCTTGATGTTCTGTTCTTGCTATTATCTCGTTCTGTAATTCTACTGTTAAGTCGTTGAAGTAGTCACTATAGCCCGCAACTCTTACTATCAAGTCCTTGTATTGCTCTGGAGATTCTTGTGCCTTTCTCAGAGTTTCTGCACTTATGACATTGAACTGTATATGATGGCCGTCTAATTTGAAATATGTTCTAACTAGATGCATTAGGTTCTCTATTCCTTCTTCTGTTTGTAGTAATGATGGTGTGAATTTTTGATTTAATAGTGTTCCACCTGTTCTCAGATGATCCATCTTTGATGCTGATTTTATAACTGCTGTTGGTCCTAATCTATCAGTGCCTTGTACTGGTGATATACCTTCAGATAGAGGTACATAAGCTTTTCTTCCATCTGGTGTAGCTCCTATAACTGAACCAAAGTATACGTGGCATGTTGTTGGAAGCATATTTATCCTATAAGTACCACCTTTTACTGAAGGTCTGCCATTTACAGCCTTATAGAAGTAATCAAAAGCTTCTCTCATTATTTCATCTGCATAGTCATCGTCATTTCCATATCTAGGTGTCTTATTTAAAAGCAGCTGTCTGATACGCTCTTTGCCTTCAAAATTATCCTTCAAAGCCTGTAGCATTTCATCCATAGATAAAGTCTTATTGTCAAATACATGATATTTTATAGAACTTAGACTATCTGTTAGCGTACCTATGCCTACTCCTTGAATGTACATAGTGTTGTATCTTGCTCCGCCTGCATTATAATCCTTAGCTTTCTTTATACAATCATCTGTAATAATTGACAAGAATGGAGAAGGCATGTATTCCATGTATAGTTTTTCTATAATGTTATTTCCACGTATTTTTATATTTACGAAATGGTTTATTTGCTTTTCAAATGCACTCATTAACTCACTAAAATCTTTAAATTCTCTAGGGTCTCCTGTTTGCAATCCGATGCACTTGCCTGTTCTAGGGTCTACTCCATTATTTAGAGTTATTTCTAAAATTTTTACTAGATTAAAATATCCTGTTAATATATATGCTTCTTTACCAAAGGCTCCTGTTTCTACACAGCCACTAGTTCCTCCACATCTTGCATCTTCAATAGACTTGCCCTGTCTTAGCATTTCTTCTACTACTACGTCCGCATTAAATATTGATGGCTGTCCCCAACCTTTCTTAATAATGTCTACTGCTCTTCTAAGGAATTTGTCAGGATTCTTTCTACTTAACTGAATATTTGAACTTGGTTGTAGTAATCTCATCTCATCTATTACATCTAGCATCATATAGCTTACATCATTTACTCCGTCTGTTCCGTCTATTTTTAGTCCACCACAGCTTATATTTGCAAAATCAGTGTAAGTACCGCTTTCCTTTAAGGTAACACCTACCTTAGGTGGTGCTGGTTGATTATTGAATTTTACCCAGAATAACTGTAAAAGCTCTCTAGCCTTTTCCTCTGTTAAAGTACCCTCCTCAATTCCTTTTTTATAATATGGATATAGATGCTGATCTAATCTCCCTGGGCTAAAAGCATCCCAAGTATTTAATTCTGTTATTACACCGAGATGAACAAACCAGTATGCCTGTAGTGCTTCGTGGAAGTCTCTTGGCTTGTTAGCTGGTACATGATTGCATACCTCATATATTTTCAATAATTCTTGTTTTCTTACAGGGTCTTCTTCTATATCTGCAAGTCTCTTAGCTTCTTGAGCATGTCTTTTTGCAAATGTAATTATAGCATCACAGCATATTGACATAGCTTTAAGCTGCTCACGCTTATCATATGCTTCTAAATCATTGATGAAATCCAGCTTTTCGATTTCTTCTTCGATTTCCCTTTTAAATTCTAAAAAGCCCTTATTAAATATTTTACTATCTCCTACAGTATGACCTGGGGCTCTTTGCTCCATGAACTCAGTAAATATTCCTGCATCGTAGCAGTCCTTCCACTCCTCAGACATTTGGTCAAATATTAGGTCTCTCATGGATTTACCTTTCCAGAAAGGTATTATTTCTTGTTCTTGTATCCTTTTTGCCTCTTCATCTACTCTAAAAAATACCTTTTCTCTTTTGTCTATAGTTTCAAAATCCTCTATTGAGTGACAGCATAGCTCAGGATAAGTTGGTGTAGCTTTAGGTAGCGGTCCTCTTTCTCCTACTATAAGCTCACCTTCATTAATGCATATGGTCTTTTTCTCCATAAGTTCTTTAAAAATTAATGCTCTTAAAACAGGTATGGAAACCTTGCCTTGGTATTTTTTGTAAGCTTCCGTTACTATCTGAGCTCTTTCCAACGAAATAGTTGGAACAGCGTCTAGACTCCTTTGTCTCAAAACTCGTACTCTTTCATTCATAAAATCACCCTCCTATCTTTACATTTACACCAATATCTTTAATTATATCTTCATAAAAATTCATTGCTTCCTTACTAGGCTCCTCTATGTCTATCATCTTATAAGGTTTCCCAAGCCTTTTGTATTTTTCTTGACCTATTTTATGATATGGTAGTAAATTAATCATTTTTACATTAGATAGGGTTTTAATGAAATCTCTAAAGGATTCTAGATCTTCTATACTATCGTTTATAGTAGGTATTATGGGTATTCTAATATAGACTTCCTTGTTTAAGTCATTGAGAAGCCTAAGATTATCCAATATTATATTATTTGGTACACCTGTGTATTTTTCGTGCTTTTCAGAATCCATATGCTTCAAATCATAAAGAAATAGATCTGCTAGCTGGCTTACCTCTTCTACTATCTCCTTTGATGCAAAGCCACAAGTATCTATTGTTGTATGTATGCCTTGTCTTTTCATTTCTTTCAATAATGCTATTAAAAATCTCGGCTGCATCAAGGGCTCTCCCCCTGAAAATGTAACACCACCCTTAGATTGCTGGAAAAAATCTTTGTCTTTTAATACCTCAGCTACTACTTCATCTACTGTCATAGTCATACCTGCAATTTCTCTAGCTCCTGTATAACACACTTTAGTACATTCTCCACAATGAATACATTCTTTTAAATTAGTAATAAGCATCCCATTTATTTCTTTTATGGCATTTCGCTTACACACTTCTATACAAACCTTGCACCCTATACAGCGGTTAGGAAAAAATAGCAGCTGTTCTTTTATCTCCTGACTTTCAGGGTTATGGCACCACCAGCATCTTAATGGACAACCTTTTAAAAATACTGTAGTTCGTATGCCCGGTCCATCATGTATGGAATATTTCATTATGTTAAAAACTTTACCCTCCGTGGGAATCACTCCTGTCTTCTTTTCCTTTTCTAATATAGCTTTTCTTATAAAAAGGTAATAGCAAGATTTGTGCCAAAAATGTGTCATATATGTTCTTCCATTCCAGCTACCTAATTTTCTGCTTTATAAATCAAAAAAGCCCTTGTACTATATTCAGTACTAAGGCATTTTGAGTTTAAAAATGTCTTGTTTTTAGGACTTTTTTATGTATTGGTATTATAATTTGTACTTTTTTATTTTTCCATGGAGAGTTTGCTTTGGAATTTTTAGAATTCGTGCTGCTTTGGCACAATTTTGCCCTGATTCCTCTAGTGCTAATTTAATGAGATTTTTCTCGTATTCCTCTACAGCATCCTTTAGGCTCATACCCTTTGGTATCGATGGTTCAGCTGGACTCATTGTAACATCACTGATACATAAATTATTTGGGATTTGCAAATCATCTAGTGTTATGTATTCACCTTCTACAAAATTCATAGTGGATTCAATTATGTTCTGTAGCTCTCTTACATTACCCGGCCAATCATAATTGAGAAAGTATGCTTCAACTTTTTTATCTATACCTTTAACAGATTTATTCATTTTTTTGTTACAGTTATTAATGAAATGTTCTACTAACAATGGAATGTCCTCTTTTCTCTCTCTAAGAGGAGGTATTCGAAAATATATCACGTTTAGTCTATAATATAAATCTTCCCTAAGAATCTTTTGCTCCAATAATCTTTTAGGCTCTATGTTTGAAGCAGCTATTATTCTAACATTTACAAGCTTAGTCTTAGTGCTGCCCACTCTTCTTATGACACCATCTTCTATTACTCTAAGAAGCTTTGATTGCAGCTCTAAGTTCATAGAATTTAGTTCATCTAAGAAGAGAGTTCCTCCATCAGCTAACTCAAACAATCCTTGCTTATCCTTAGCTCCAGTAAAACTGCCCTGCACTGTACCGAAAAGTATGCTTTCAAGTAAGTTCTCTGGCAATGCTCCACAGTTCTGTGCAACAAAAGGCTTTTCTCTTCTGCTGCTTAGATTATGTAAGCTTTGAACTATAAGCTCCTTTCCTGTTCCTGTTTCTCCATATACGAAAACTGGAGAATCACTATTTGCAACTTTTTGAATCTTTCTTTTTAGTTCTACTATAGGGGCGCTGTTACCTATTATGTCAGTAAGTCTATATTGACTCCCATTTGGCAGGAACTTATTTTCACATGTACCTTTCCCATGTAATGTACTCTGAAGCATAACTACCTTTTCTGATAACTCTTTTACATGGGTAAAATCTTTAAATATTTCAATAGCACCTTCAATTTTGCCTTCTTTCAATATTGGAATAGTTGATGTGACAATGGAAACGTTTTTTCCTTTACAATTTATATAATTTTGAACATGGTTTATTATTGGTTTTTTAGTATTTATTACCTTATAAAATGTGCTATTGTCTTTATTAAGATTAGGAAATACATAAAATATATTCTTGCCTATTGCTTCTTTTGGGCTAAATCCTGTGATATTTTTGGATGACTCATTAAAATAAACAATGTTAAGATTTGAATCTACAATTATTACTCCTTCCTCTAAATGGCTAAGCACTAGTTCAATAATCTTTTTATAATCCATTAAACCACCGCCGTCCTGTAATAATTGAGAATGGAAAAAGGAGTGTTGCATATTAAAGAAAGAATTATTGTTATATATAATTGTACTATAATTCAGAATATTTTGCTATATCTCAAAATGTTTTATTAACTATTAACTCTTTCATAAGTAAGTCTTATAATACTTAGATACTTAACTAGGAAGGTAGTCTTCAATTCATAATTAAACTAAAAAAACGAGGTTGCCCTCGTTTTTTTAGCTATCACTAGTTATTATTTCGCTGGAAGTACTAGTTCTAATCCTATATGAATAAGATTTGGATTCTTTATTTTATCTTTGTTTAGTTCATAGATTTCAACGTATCTTGAACCACTTCCAAGATGTTTCAATGCTATTTTCCATAGGCAGTCGCCTTTAACTACAGTATATGTTCTAACTACAGTAGTTTCTTCTGCTGGAGTTTCTTCCTTAGGCTCTTCTACCACTGGTTTTTCTGTTGGTTCTTTTACCTCTGGTTCTTCAACTACTGACTCTTCTACTGCTGGCTCTTCTGTAACAGCTATTTCAGTAGATAATTTATCCTTTAATGCATCTATTTGCTCTTCAGTCATACCACCTGTTATGAGATAATTTCTTGCACTTGCTGCAAGATCTACATTTTCTAGATTTTCAGTTCCTGCAATATGCTTAAGCATTGCAAGTACATCTTCAGCAATTACATTGTACTTTTCTGTTCCTTTTTCAACTCCAAAGTAGTTGATATAGCTTTGCATATAGTCTTCTACAATTTCATTCTTTGTTGCACCCATCAAAGCTTCAATTAAAGCAGCAAAGAAACCTGTTCTGTCCTTTCCTTCTGTGCAGTGGAAAAGATATGGTCCTTGGTTTTCTGCCATAAATACAAGTCCTTTAATTACACTTTCTTTAAATTCCTTACTTGTATAAGCTAATCCCATATTTAAAGGTAATACTTTATTATTTTTGTATAGCTCTAAATAATATGGAGATGCAAAATCTTCTGCTGCAATATAGCTTTCAATATTCTCAACTGAATCTGCTAGGTTAACAACTGTATTTACTTTAGCTTCTTTTATAAGTTTATCTGAGTATGCTGCACGTCCTATCTCATTATTAACAGGACTTGAACTACGATAAAGTACTCCTTCAGCTATATTTCCAACTACAATATTGCGGAAGTTAGCAAATTCTACATCAGTTGAATAATCTTCACGATTGTTTGTACGCTCTAATTTGCGGATTTCATATTGAACTTTATACTCTCCAGGGCCAGTTAGCATAATAGTTGCCTTATCGCCAACTTCTACTTTAGCTATTTGGTTTAATTTTCCATAGTTAATGCATATACCTACATTTGTATGACCTGGATATGCACGAACTAATGGAGCACCGCTGTCAACATAGTAGCCATCTAGATATGGGGCTTCTAATACAAAGCCATTATCAAATATAACTGTTACCATATCTCCGTATTCAAATCCTAGATTATTGAAATCTTCAATTAATAAATCTGTTAATGCATGTCCGTATTTTTCTATTTCTTTAACAGTAACTTCTACACTTGGAGTTTTATAAATAGAATCTACTGATAGCTTCTCTTTAAGAGATGCAATTTCAGAATTTGTTAAACCTATTCTCTTTAGGTAGTCTTCTGCTGCTTTTGCAAAGTCAACCTTTGAAATATCTGCTCCTTTTTCTAATTTAGCAACAACAGTAGTCATAGAAGTAATAATATTGCTTTCTGCTATTGCATTATATTTCTCGCTGCCTTTTTCAACTTTATAGTAGTTTTCATAAGTAGTCATATAGTCTTCTACTATTTCATCTATACTTGCTCCCATAAGAGCTTCTAATACTGCACTTACAAATCCTGCACGGTCTTTACCTTCAGTACAGTGAACTAGATAAGGACCATCATTTTTTATTAGGAAGCGAAGTCCTTCAGCTAACTTGTTTCCGAAGTCTTCTTCTTCAATAGCAACTCCCATATTTAGAGTTTTAACCTTTCCTGCATCATAAAGTGATTTATAGTATTCAGAATTGAAATCATCTGCAGATACATAGCTGTTAATGAGTTCATCTGAATCAGCAAGGTTAAGTACTGTCTTTATTCCTACAGCTTCTGCTAATCTGTCAGCATAAGCAGCACGGCCTATTTCATTGTTTATAGGGCTGCTACTTCTGTATAAAACTCCTGGCTTAATTCCAGTAGTAGTTATGCTGCGGAAATTAGCAAATATTGAATCTGTAGCATAGTCAGAACGTTCATTTGTACGTGTTAGCTGACGAAGTAAGTACTGTGCAAAATATCCTTGTTTTTCTAATAGAGAAAATGTTACTTTGTCACCTACATTTACGTTATATGTAGTTGCAAAGTTACCCATATTGATTGCAACTAAAAGTAAATTGTTTGCTTGATCATCGCGCACTACTAAGCTTCCTGTATCTACATCACTATAAGATGTACAGAAAGGTATTTCTAGTACAGTGTCGCCTATTGTTACTTTTAGGATATCACCTACTTCATAACCTGCATCATATAATGCTTTAGGCTCAATATCCATTGTAAGGTTACCATATTTTTGAATCTCAGCAACAGTTCCTACAACTTCAGCATAATTGTCCTGTGCCATAGTTGTCACAGAAAGGGACAATACCATAACAAGGACTAAAAGCAATGATATTAGCTTTTTAGATTGTTTCATAGATATCCTCCTAACTTTTTTATTATATCTGTATATGCAATCTATTCTAGATAATTTTAAAAAATCCTCCTGTTTCTACAAAACATATTAAATTTCGACAATATGCTTATTTTTTAGCTTTGTTAATAAATATTCATTCTTCTTTTGTTAATATTTTATCACTTCCAGTAGTATAGAAAAGGGCGACAATTTGCCGCCCCTATAAAATTAATTTGCTGGTATTAAGATTTTTTGTCCTGGGAATATTAGATGAGGATTCTTTAGCTTGTTATATTCAGCTAGTTTTTGCCAAGTTGTTCCAAATTGTCTTGCTATTTTCCATAACACATCTCCAACTTTTACTATGTATGTTTGTACAGTAGCTGCTGCAGGTTCTTCTGATTTTGGTTCTTCTACTACTGGCTGCTCTACTACAGGCTCTTCTACTACAGGTTCCTCTACTGCAGACTCTTCTATTTTTGTCTCTATTAGATAGTCCACTGGTACTGGAGTAATCACTTTAGATTCTTTGATAGCTTCTACTAATACATCTCTTACTGGTATATATGTATTAACCACATTTCTAGCATTTGAAAAATCATATCCATCTCCTCCTGTTATAAGGAAGTCATTAGTAACTACTGTGTAATATGCTTCCATATCTAACGGAGTACCATCTTCAAGAGAAATCTTAGTTATTCTATTTTCAAATTCTGCATTTTTATCAAATTCTACAATAAGTCCTACAAATTGTCCATTTCCTACACTTGGATGGTTTATACCATGATCTATAACTTTCTTTAAATCAGAGCCTTTAAGTTCCATAGTGACTAATGTGTTGTCAAATGGCATGATTTCATACATATCTCCCATTGTGATAGGTCCTTTTGCTAAACTTCTTCTAAGTCCTCCACCATTTTGAACAGCTATTTGAACCCCTGTTTTTTGTCTCATAACTTCTGAAGACCATCTTCCAAGAAGTGTAACATTATCATTTCTACTATCATGTGTAAACTCTGCAGATGCTTCACCAATTACTTCACCAAGTATAGGAGATAATTCTTTTTCAAACTCTTCATATAGTTTTTGTCCTTCTGGATCAGGTATTATCTCATTTGTTTTACTTGATAAATCATCAATCTTCGCTACTATATCTACTACATTATTTTCTTCATCTAATTCAATTGATAATATACCAAATGCTCGTCCATTATAGTATGCTTGAACTATAGGAACTCCATTGACCTCACCTACTACTGTTCTATGACTGTGAGCAGAGATTATTGCATCTAATCCCTCTACTTTTGTTAGAGCAATAGCATTTCCTGTAATTTCCTTAGTCTCACTATCTTGATCAGAATCAATGTGAGTAAGTGCAATTATAACATCTGGTATGCCTTCTTCTGCTTTACCTTCTTTTAAATACTTAACCCAAGTCTCTGCTGCAGCTACTGGATCAGTAAATTCAAATCCATCTACATATTCTGCTTTTGCTAATGTAACAGTGTCCTGATGTGCTAAGCCAATAAATGCAATTTTAATATTTCCTTTTTCTACTATTTTATATGGTTTTGCCCACTCTACTGGTTTGCCAGTTGCTTTGTCTATAATGTTAGCAGCTAAAAAGTCAAATCCGCCTTCTTCTGCCCAACCTAGCATGCGTTCAGCTCCCCAGTCAAATTCATGGTTACCTACAGCTGAAGCTACAACACCCATAGCCTTCATCATTTCAGTTACAGGTTTACCATAAGTAAGATTTGACATAGCAGTACCTTGATAGTTATCTCCACCTGACACAAAAATTGTGTTAGGATTTTGCTCTAAAAGTGTTTTAGAGTAAGCTATCATTTTTGCCATACCAATATTTTTACCTGAGTCTGCCACGTTTCCATGGAAATCATTAAAAGTTACAACATCCACAGTCTTCTTTGCAGATTCTTCTGCATACACTCCTGTCATAGGAGAAAATACTAGCCCTAGTACCATTGTAAGCATTACTAGTAGGCTTAAAAATTTTGCTTTCTTTAAACTCATTTAGTATCCTCCTTTTACATTTTATTTTTATATTGTACTAATAAATCATATTCTATAAAGCAAGGAAAATTCCTTCTCATATAGAAAATTTATATAAGATTATTCAAAAAAATAATAAAACGGGGTTTCCCCCGTTTCTTAATCTTCTTTCCTATATATTTTAGCTCCTAAGTTTGCAAGTTTTTGCTCTATATCAGTATATCCCCTATCTATATGATACACATCGCTTATTTCTGTAACTCCTTCAGATACTAAACCAGCTAATATAAGTGCTGCACCTGCTCTAAGGTCTGTAGCCTTTACTGGTGCTCCCATCATATTTTTAGTACCTTGTATAATTGCACTTCTTCCATCTATCTTTATATCTGCTCCCATTCTCTTTAACTCATCTACATGCATAAATCTATTTTCAAATACGGTTTCTATTATTACACTTGTTCCTTCAGCTATACTCATAAGTGCCATAAACTGCGACTGCATATCTGTAGGGAAGCCTGGATAAGGAAGAGTCTTTACGTCTACTGCCTTTATTCCATTGTCAGCTATTACTCTAACATTATCTTCTCCTTCTTCTACCTTTACTCCTGCTTCTATAAGCTTAGCTATTACAGGTTTAATGTGGCTTGGTATTACATTTTCTACCAAGACATCTCCTCCTGTAATTGCAGCTGCTACCATATATGTCCCTGCTTCTATTCTGTCTGGTATTACTGAATGTCTTGCTCCTCCTAATTCCTTTACTCCTCTTATTTTAATGTTATTAGTACCTGCACCTTTTATATCTGCTCCCATTTTGTTGAGAAAATTAGCTAAGTCTACAATTTCTGGCTCCATAGCTGCATTTTCTATTACAGTTTCTCCTTCAGCCATAGTAGCTGCCATCATTATATTTTCAGTAGCTCCTACACTTGGAAAGTCTAAATATATTTTATCTCCTACGAGTTTATCTGCTTTTGCTTCTACATAACCATGACCTAAATCTATCTTTGCACCTAAAGCCTTAAATCCTTTCAAATGTAAATCTATAGGTCTTGTACCTATTGCACAGCCGCCTGGAAGTGATACTCTTGCTTTTCCCATCCTGGCCAGTAAAGGTCCCATTACCAAAAAAGATGCCCTCATTTTTCTCATTAACTCATAGGGTGTTTCAGTATTAGTTATTTTAGAAGAATTTATTTTTAAACTGTTCTTACTTGTTCTATTTATGTCAGCACCTAAGGATGCCAGTACTTCACTTATAACAACTACATCATCTAGAGCGGGTATATCTTCTAAGCTACATACTTCAGAAGATAGAAGCGATGCTGCTATTATAGGTAGTGCAGAATTTTTTGCCCCACTAATCTTTACAGAGCCTTTTAATGCTGGACTCTTTTCTACAATTATCATTGGCACGTGTTTTTCCTCCCTTTAAGTTCATTTGTCTAGGCGATTTCCCAATACGTCTCTATCTGCGCATAGTATCTTTCGCAACAGCTCAAGTTGCATAATTAATATCCTATTGCAATTATAGGGTAACCCATAAATATGTATGTTTTCCCCTCATATTCATTATAACTCAATGCAATATTTAAATTCATCTTTTTATTTCCTGTATATATAAATCTATCTAAATTTGGTGAATAGGCAGAAATACTTATAATATCATTCTCAATTAATCCCTCTACTTTTTTAGCCTTTGAGGCTGAAAGGGCTTTTGTTACTTTTTTTATCATATCTTCCTTATTCAATTCTGCCTTAAAAGTTCCAATAATGCAATAGGTAAATTCTGTTTTTACATTGTAAACTTTATACAAATCCTCAATTCGTTTCTTTATCGCTTTTATTTTATTATAATCTCCCTTTATAGTTACATCTATTACTATACTAGTTTCTCCAGTATTACTTTCTTTGTCTAAATAAGAATAAAGTATTACTATTATTTCATTATTATCCTTATCATTTCCATGCATAACTACTTGTGAGCTGTCAAAAGCTTCAGTTTGAGAATTCATATACTCTTCTTCACATATATAAAAACTGTCTTGATGTTCCTTTAAGCCTAATTCCTTTGAAATATGCCTCATCATTTCCTTAAGCTGCTTCTCATCCTTATATAATTCGTTAATAGTTCCATTAAAATTAAGGTTGAGGCTAGAAAAATTTGCTTCTGTCTCTTCAAAGACTTTTATAAATAAATCCTCATCTTTTAAGTTCTCTTTCTCTGCATACGCAAAGTTAATAAAAGCTAATATTATTATGAGCCCAATTAATGTAATACTTTTTATTATTTTCATGGTTTTCTCTCCTTCACCTATACACAAATCGAGGAAAGGATTTAAAAGCAAAAATGTAAAGGGGGACAAAACATTTTTGCTATTAACTCATCCTTCCCTCATAATCAGTATTAACATCTAATGGGGGTTTTTATACACTAAAAATAAAATTTCATATAAAGTTTTTTGCTTATTAAAATCAATTCTTATTAAGTTTAATAGTGTAATTATTGGCAAGGTTTCTTACAGCATATATAATTCTTTAAAACAATATTCAAAAAAACATACAAATGGTTTAAAAGGTGAAGAAAAATATTCTTTATTTAATTGCGTTTACAAAAAACAATCAGGATAGCAGAAATCTAATATCAACTGTATTATGCCTTTAAATATATAAACATTCTGTAATGCACTAAGATCTCGTTTTAAACAAGTATTTAAAAAAACATAGTATATGCTTCTGCATATAAAAAAATAGGCTGGTATGAAACCAGTCCTATTTTTTATTCTCTTTCTTCTGCAACTTTTAGCCTATTTATAGCTTTTCTAAGAGCAATCTCTGCTCTAGCTACATCAATGTTGTCTCTTCTCTTTAGTCTTTCTTCTGCTCTTTGTTTTGCTTCTTTTGCTCTTTGTACATCTATTTCTTCAGGCCATTCTGCAGCATCTGCTATTATAGTAGTCTTTTCTCTACCTACTTCTATATATCCCCCAGCAATTGCTGCTATTCTTGTTTTACCATCTTTTTTTATTCTAATTTTTCCGATGTCAAGGGGAGTTACTAAGGGAGCATGGCCCCTCAATATTCCTAAATCCCCCTCTATACCTCTTACAATTACCATGTCTACTTCTTCTTCAAAGAACTTTCTATCAGGAGTTACTATTTCTAGCATGAATCCTGCCATTTATAGCACCTCCTAATATCCCATCTTTTTAGCTTTTTCTACAGCTTCATCTATTGTTCCTACAAATAAGAATGCAGACTCTGGTAAATTATCATGTTTACCTTCAAGTATTTCTTTGAATCCTCTTACTGTCTCTTTTATAGGCACATATTTCCCTGGCATACCTGTAAACTGTTCTGCAACGCTAAAAGGTTGAGATAAGAAACGTTGAATTCTTCTAGCTCGTGCAACTGTAATTTTATCTTCATCAGATAATTCATCCATACCTAATATGGCAATAATATCCTGTAGCTCTTTATATCTTTGTAATATCTCCTGTACTTGACGAGCTACTCTATAATGCTCTTCTCCTACGATATTTGGGTCAAGAATTCTAGATGTTGAATCTAGTGGGTCAACTGCTGGATATATACCTAGCTCTGATATAGCACGAGATAGAACTGTTGTAGCGTCCAAGTGTGCAAATGTAGTAGCTGGTGCAGGGTCTGTTAAATCATCTGCAGGCACATAAACAGCCTGAACTGATGTAATAGAACCCTTCTTAGTTGATGTAATTCTCTCTTGTAATACACCCATCTCTGTAGCTAATGTAGGCTGATATCCAACAGCACTTGGCATACGTCCAAGTAAAGCTGAAACTTCTGAACCTGCCTGAGTAAATCTGAATATGTTGTCTATAAATAAAAGTACGTCCTGTCCTTGTACATCTCTAAAGTATTCTGCCATTGTAAGTCCTGTAAGCCCAACTCTCATCCTCGCTCCCGGTGGTTCATTCATCTGACCAAATACTAATGTAGTCTTGTCTAAAACTCCAGACTCCATCATTTCATAATAAAGGTCATTACCTTCTCTTGTTCTTTCTCCAACACCAGCAAATACTGAAAGTCCACCATGCTCCTTAGCTATATTATTGATTAGCTCTTGGATAAGAACTGTTTTTCCAACACCTGCTCCACCAAAAAGACCTATTTTACCGCCCTTTGCATATGGAGCTATAAGGTCTATGACTTTTATACCTGTTTCAAAAATTTCTGTTGCAGTTTCCTGTTCTTCAAAAGATGGAGCTGGTCTGTGAATAGGAAGATATTCCTCTGCTTCAACAGGTCCTTTTTCATCAATTGTTTCGCCAAGAACATTAAATAGTCTACCTAGTGTTGCATTTCCTACAGGAACTTTTATAGGGCTTCCTGTGTCTTCAGCTTCCATGCCTCTTACTAAACCATCTGTAGATGACATGGCAATACATCTAACTGTATCATCGCCTACGTGCTGTGCAACCTCTGCTACGACCTCTACACCATTACCTTTTATTTTAATAGCATTTAATAGTCGTGGCAGGTTATCTTCACTAAATCTTATATCTAACACAGGTCCGATTATTTGAACTATTTTACCTATGTTTTTTTCGGCCATTTATTTCACTCCTTCGTTATTGCTTTATAAAATATGAAACCTCTAACTGATGAGACAGTCAGCAAATTCATCAAATAACAAACCCTTTATATATTCAGGGCACAAAACTTAATATTTTTTTGCTTTAAGCTATTTTAATGCTTCTGCTCCACCTACTATTTCTGATATTTCTTGAGTTATAGATGCCTGGCGAGCTCTATTATATTTAAGTGCTAAGTCTTCTATCATCTCTTCAGCATTGTCTGTTGCTGATTCCATAGCAGTTCTTCTAGCCCCTTGCTCACTTGCAGAAGATTCTATCAAAGCTCCATATATGGCACTATGTATATATTTAGGAATCAAATAATCTAATACCACTTCTGGAGATGGCTCATACTCTATTAAGGTTCTAGGCCCTTTATCCTCTTCTTCTATGTTTTCTACTGGTAAGAGCTTTAATATAGTTGGCTCCTGTGACATTGCACTTTTAAACCTAGTATATACTAAGTTTACTTCATCAACCTTGCCATCCTTATATAGCTCTATAGCTAAACTGCCTATACTGCTGGCATCTATAAATTGAGGTTCTTCTGATATATTTAAAAATTCCCCTACAATATTGTAATCTCTTCTTTTAAAATAATCTCTGCCTTTAAGCCCGACAGCTAATATAACAGCTCTTTCTTTATCATCTATTTGGCTCTCAGCTAGTTTTATGACGTTACTATTATATCCTCCTGCTAAGCCTCTATCTCCAGTTATGACTATAAAAGCTTTATTTTTCACTTCTCTCTTTTCTAATAAAGGATGTCTGATTCCTGTAGTAGACGATAGTATTTCTCTAATACTTCTAACTAGAGTCTGATAATAAGGCCTAGTCATTTCAAGTTTTTGCCTAGCTTTTCTAAGCTTAGCAGAAGCAACAAGCTCCATTGCCTTTGTTATTTGTTTAGTACTGCTAATACTCCTGATTCTTCTTTTTATGTCTTTCATCGATTGAGCCATGAGATCACCTCTTTTCTCTCTGAATCACGGTAATCTTCGAATAAATTCGAAGCCAAAATAATTTTACATAAAGCTCTTCTTGAATTCTTCTATACCTTTAACTAAATCAGCCTCTATTTCTTTTGTTAAATCCTTTGTTTCAAGGATTCCTTTCCCAACTTGTGGGTAATTGTTCTCCATAAATGATAAGAATTCGCTTTCAAAGTCCTTGATTCTTTCTAATGGTATATCTGATAAATATTTGTTTGTAACAGCGTAAAGAATCATTACTTGCTTTTCTACAGACATAGGACTGTATTGAGGCTGCTTAAGAATCTCCATAATTCTTTCACCGTGAGCTAATCTATCCCTAGTTTCCTTATCTAGCTCAGACCCAAACTGAGCAAAAGCTGAAAGCTCTCTGTACTGAGCAAGCTCAAGCTTAAGTCCTCCAGATACCTTCTTCATAGCTTTTATCTGTGCAGCTCCACCAACACGTGATACAGAAAGTCCTGAGTTAACTGCAGGTCTTTGTCCTGAGAAGAAAAGCTCTGTCTCCAAGAATATCTGTCCATCTGTAATAGATATAACGTTTGTTGGTATATAAGCGGAAATATCTCCAGCTAAGGTTTCTATTATAGGAAGTGCAGTTATTGAACCTCCACCATATTTTTCATCAAGTCTTGCAGATCTTTCAAGAAGTCTTGAATGTAAATAGAATACATCTCCAGGATAAGCTTCACGTCCTGGTGGTCTTCTAAGTAATAATGACATTGCACGGTATGCAACAGCATGCTTGGACAGGTCATCATATATTATAAGCACGTCTTTTCCGTTGTACATAAACTCTTCTGCCATAGCAACACCAGCATAAGGTGCTATATATTGAAGTGGCGCAAGCTCACTGGCAGTAGCTGATACTACTATTGTGTACTCCATAGCTCCTTTTGATTCTAAAGTATCAACTATTTGAGCTACTGTAGACCTTTTTTGCCCTATTGCTACATAAATACAAATTACATTCTGTCCCTTTTGATTTATTATAGTATCTACAGCAATTGCTGTTTTACCAGTTTGTCTGTCTCCTATTATAAGCTCTCTCTGTCCTCTACCTATAGGTATCATAGAATCTATAGCCTTTATACCTGTCTGTAGTGGTACAGAAACTGATTTTCTTTCAATAACTCCAGGAGCCTTTGATTCAATAGGTCTAAATTTATCTGTGTTTATAGGTCCTTTTCCATCAATAGGCTGACCAAGCGCATTCACAACTCTCCCTATCAAAGCATCTCCTACTGGAACCTCAACTATTCTTCCAGTTCTTTTTACTATGTCGCCTTCTTTTATGTTTTCATCAGAACCCAAAAGAACACAACCTACATTATCCTCTTCAAGGTTAAGAGCCATTCCATACACTTCTCCTGGAAACTCTAAAAGCTCTCCAGCCATACAGCTTTCAAGTCCGTGAATCCTTGCTATAGCATCTCCAACTTGAATTACAGTACCTACATCTACTACGTCAACTTTTTTCTCATATTTTTTAATTTGTTCCTTTATAATTGAACTAATTTCTTCAGGTCTTAGATTCATGTAGTTCTTCACCCCTATCCTATTCTTACTCTTACATTATTTAGGTCCTTGTAAAGCTCATCTAACTTACCTCTAATACTTGAATCTATGATTTTGTCTCCTATCTTTACAAGAACTCCACCGATTATGGTGCTATCTACTTCATTAGAAAGAAGAACCTTTTTGCCAAGTTTCTTAGATAACTGCTTTTCTAGCTTCTTCATTTCCTTATCATCCATAGGAATTGCAGTAATTGCCTTCGCCTCTACTATTCCTTGTTTTTCATTTGAAAGTTTAGTATATTCCTTGCTAATACTAGTTAAATAAGCTTCTCTACCTTTATCTATAACTATATAACAAAGATTTAGAATTTCCTGAGATACTCTATCTTTAAAAATAGAAGTTATTATATCCTTCTTTTCATTTTTAGAAAGCTTAGGGTGTTCAAATATGTTTTTTAGCTTTGGCTCATCATTAAGCACTTGTGCTATTGCATTTATTTCCTCTTTAAACTCTTCTAGCTTATTTAACTCAAGTGCTACTTCATATAGGGCTTCAGCATATCTTCTTCCTACTAATTCTGCCATTGTGTTTCCCCTACCTCATCGATAAACTTATTTATCATTTCTTTATGAGCCTTTTCATCTAAGCTTTTCTCTACTACTTTCTCTGCAGCCATCATAGCTATTTGAACAACCTCTGACTTAAGTTCAGCCATGGTTCTTTCTCTTTCTCTTTCAATATCGCTTCTCGCTTTAGCTAATACATTACTAGCTTCAGCCTTTGCTTCTACAATAATTTGCTCTTTAAGCTCTTCTCCTCTTTTCTTAGCAGATTCAATTATAGCTCTTGCTTCATTTTTTGCTTCGTCTATTCTAGACTCATATTCTTTCTTTAAAGCTTCTGCCTCTTCTTTATGAGATTTTGCTTCTTCTAGCTCTTGTGCTATTTTCTCTTTTCTAGCTGCTAAAAATTTAGAAACTGGACCAAATAGAAAATGTCTTAAGATCAAGTATAGCACTAATGTAGCTGATATTTGAAGCAAAAAATTGACGGGATCTGGTAATACATTTACTTGAATATCCATGCTTTGCCTCCCTTCCTTGCTCTGAAGTATGTATATAAATGGCTTACCATATTGTAATAAACTATAATTACATAGCCAGAATCAACAATTCTATACTAATCTATTATGAAATAGTTAACAAACAGAGATGGGTATGTATACCCACCTCCTGCATTCTATAGACCTGCTAATAGTGGTCTTACGAATAGCAAAATGATAGCTACAACTAAGCTGTAAATACCAGTTGTTTCTGCAACAGCTTGACCAAGAAGCATTGTTTGCATAATATCACCTTTAGCTTCTGGCTGTCTACCAACTGCTTCAGCTCCTTTACCTGCTGCATAACCCTGTCCTATTCCAGGACCTAATCCTGCTATTAGACCTATACCAGCTCCTATTGCTGAACATCCTAATACAAAAGCTTCACTTGAAATTCCTTGTAACATTTTATTATCCTCCTTTTAATTTTTATCAAAATTCTATTTTAAATTTAAATTATTAAAGCCTTATTTAATAACTTCTGTTGGCTCATCCCCCATTTTATTCGCTATGTTAAGCATAGTAAGCATAGAGAAAATTAGGGTTTGAATTAAACCTGAAAATACGTCAAAGTAAAAATGAAATACTGGTGCTACAAATGGTGTTAAAAACATTGATACACTGTTTAAGCCTTTATAGATTAAGGCCATTATAATACTACCACTTAAAATATTTCCAAAAAGACGGAAAGATAATGATATTGGTGTAGCTATTTCTCCTATTAAGTTAATAGGAAATAAAAATGCCATGGGTTCAAAGAACCCTTTTGCATAATTTTTAACACCATTTGATTTAATTCCATTATAGTGCATCAATGTAAAGGTAATTATTGCTAACGCCAAAGTTACATTATAGTCTGACGTAGGTGGCGTAAAGCCTAATAATCCAAATAAATTAGCACATATTAAATACAAAGCCAAGGTACCTATATAAGGCATGAAACCCATCCTAGTAGGCCCCATTACTGATTTTACTAAAGATTCTAGTACTTCCACAAGAATTTCTACAACATTTAGTAAGCCAGTAGGCTTTTCATCAATATTTGCTTTTTTCAGCTTTCTATTTACCACAATAGCAAATATTGAAAGCAAAATGACTATTATCCATGAGTTAACTACTGTATCATGGATATATATCTCTTTGCCATTTATCGTAAACCTAATCCCCATTTTCTATTTCTCCCTCCTCTCTATAGTAGTAATTAAAAAAGTTAAATTAATTTTCTGAAATATATAAATTATATATACTTTGATGTTGTATATATATTTTAGATACGTTTAGGCTTATTTGGCTCTTTTAGCTCTCTTTCGAAGCAGATCTAATATTAAATCATAGAATGCAGCAGATTGTATAACGATTTTAATCATTAGCAAACCTGCAGCTGCAGTAAAAAAGTTGATATAATCCGCTAAGGCTGAGATTGTTAACATAGTTCCATAAATCAAATACCTTACGCAGTAATTTGCCATGACATATTTCTTTATTCTACTTTGAGGCATATGTATTGCTCTTTCCATAGTAATTGCCATAAGCTTGAAGCATAATACGTTTATAGATGTCCCAAAAGCTAAACCATATATGTATTCTTTAGGATTTGGAGAAAATATCAAAAATATTCCTGAGAGTATAAGTGCCAGTAGTAGAGCCCTTACTATTATCTTCTGTTGATAGTTTCCATCAAATAATCCCATCATATCACTTCCTCTTACTACCTGACATAGTAATCCTAAAGAGAGTAACAAAGGCCGAAATTACTCCTAAAATGATAAAAATTATAAAAAAAACTACTCCTGTGCCCAATTTCTTATCAATAAAAATGCCTAATAGACCTCCTCCTAAGATAGGAGTTAGCATAGATATACCTATTTGAGAAATGAGAGCTAAATTTTGTAAAATTTTTATATTATTTTTTTGTTTCAATTTTAACACTCCAATCCCATGGAGAATATGTAGAAATATAACTATTTTCGACCAAAAAACTGAAAAAATATGCAGATATATTTAGTATAACAAAATAAAACAAAATATTAATTAGTAAATATTAATTAAATTATCATTATGTTTAATATTTAAAAATTTATTTATTGATAAAAAAGTAACAGAACCCAGTTCCCATCCCGTTATTATTTTACCCTATACTTGATACTATACAATATTTGCATATATTTTTGCAATGGTTTTTAGTGAAAAATCACAGAATATGTTTTTCTTTCTACTAATAACAACATGTTAGTATATTAATTTTGTGAAAAAATAACAGAAGGAAGCAAACCTTCTGTTATTTTGTAAATCTATAACTATATATCCATTACTTTTAAATCCGGTGATATTATTAGTTCTGCATCTGTTGCTGCTATTACATCTTCAACTGTTGCTTCTGGTCCTAACTCTTTAAGAACTAGTCCATCTTTTGTCACTTCTATAACTGCCATTTCTGTGATTATTAAGTCTACCTCTCCTGCTGCTGTAAGAGGCAAAGTACATTCCTTTAAAATTTTAGGATTTCCTTTTGCTGTATGCTCCATTGCAACTATAACTTTCTTTGCTCCAACCACAAGGTCCATAGCACCACCCATTCCTGGTACCATTTTTCCAGGAATCATCCAGTTTGCAAGGTTTCCTTTTTGGTCTACTTGTAGTGCTCCAAGTACTGTAGCATCTACGTGTCCTCCTCTGATTATAGTAAAGGACATTGAACTGTCAAAGAATGCTCCACCTGGTTTTATAGTAACAGGCTGACCTCCAGCATTAACAAGGTCTTTATCTTCTTGTCCTGGTGCTGGTGCTGGTCCTAGTCCTACAAAACCATTTTCTGATTGAAAAGTTACATCCATATCTTCTGGAATATAGTTAGCAACAAGGGTAGGTAAGCCTATTCCTAAGTTTACAACATCCCCATCTTTAAGTTCTTTTGCAACTCTCTTAGCAATAACTTCCCTTATCTTATCTTTATCCATTATTCATCCCCCCTAACTATGTAGTCTACAAAGAGTCCTGGAACCATAACTAAATTAGGATCTAATTCTCCAACTTCTACTAGTTTCTCCGCCTCTACTATTACTGTATCAGCAGCTGTTGCTGCAAATAAATTGAAGTTTCTTGTAGTCTTATTAAAGAATATATTTCCTTTTTTATCTACTGTAGATCCAAATACAAGCGCTACATCAGCTTTTAATGGTTTTTCTAATAGATATTCCTTACCATCAATTTCTATTTTTTGCTTTCCTTCTTCTACTACAGTTCCTATTCCTGTAGGTGTTAGGACTCCTCCTAAACCTGCTCCAGCAGCTCTAATTTGTTCTATTAGGGTTCCTTGTGGTACAAGATTAACTTCTAGTTCGCCTGCATTCATTTGGTTTCCTGTTTCAGGATTTGTTCCTATATGTGATACTATTGCTTTTTTAACTCTTCTATTTACTATTAATTTACCAATACCTATTTCTGGGAATGCTGTATCATTAGCTATAATGGTAAGGTCTTTGACCCCCTTTTCTAAAAGACCATCTATGAGCTTATGAGGATTACCAGTTCCAAGAAATCCTCCTATTATTATAGTCATGCCATCTTTAACGTGCTCTAAAGCCTCGTTCATAGATACGACTTTATTCTTCATATTAGCACCTCCGAGATATTTATTAGTTAGTCTGCCTAGCTGCTAACCAGCTTTAATTAATTTTCAAACTTCCATTATCAGTATTAGAATTTCTCATTTATGTTTTATACTCTAAAGCCCTATCTCTCCACTATTACTGCTGTTCCTTGTCCTCCGCCTATACAAAGTGTTGCAACTCCTGTTTTAGCATCTCTTCTTATCATTTCATAAATTAATGTTATAAGAATTCTAGCACCTGATGCTCCTATTGGATGTCCTAAAGCTATAGCACCACCATTTACATTTACTTTTTCTGGGCTTAACCCTAAATCTTTTACTACTGATAATGCTTGGGATGCAAATGCTTCGTTTGCCTCAATTAAATCTATATCTTCTGCTTTTAATCCTGCTCTTTCTAGTGCTTTCCTTACTGCTGGAACAGGGCCATAACCCATTATCTTTGGATCTACTCCAGCTGATGCATATGAACGTATTTTAACTAAAGGTTTCAATCCAAGCTGATCTGCTTTTTCTTTTGACATTACTATTAACATCGCTGCTCCGTCATTGATACCTGAAGCATTTCCTGCTGTTACTGTCCCATCTTTTTTAAATGCTGGTTTAAGCTTAGCTAGTTTTTCAAGTGT
>Ga0134092_1000578_pt1 | contig 36997 bp, 31 predicted proteins | sample 3_6taG_FD_94454 | JGI IMG/M metagenome (GOLD analysis project Ga0134092, IMG submission 94454) | Switchgrass degrading microbial communities from high solid loading bioreactors in New Hampshire, USA - 3_6_20_6_A3 metaG | ecosystem: Engineered > Bioreactor > Semi-continuous > Anaerobic >... | reverse complement strand
CTAAGCAAACTGCATCATAAAGGCATAGTACATAGAGATATCAGTGCAGTAAATATTCTTATTCAACCTGACACTAATAAAGTTCAAATTATGAATTTTTATAGAGCGGACCTTCTTCCGCCAAAAACCAATAATCAAACTGCTATGTATGAGAGCATTGGGGATTATGGAAATGATTTTTATTCTCTAGGAAAAATGTTGTATGAAATATTAAATAAAACTAATACATCCAGGATATACAACAACAAAGTACCAGAAACATTATGGTTTGTTATTATGAAAATGATTTCCTATAATCCATATGAGAGATATCAAAGTGCCTATGGTTTTATAAATGATTTGAAAAAATGCAGTTATCAGTGGAATCTTACAGGCCGGATAGAGCCTTTCAAACTAGGCCAAACAGACACATTTCTTCACTTTCAATTGCCCAAAGATTTCTTTGGTAGACAAAAGGAAGCGGATATGCTCAGGGATGCCTTTGAGAAAGCATGTAACGGTGAAGGAGAATTTTTGCTCGTAAACGGGTATCCCGGTGTAGGAAAAACTATGTTGATAGACCGAGTACTAAAGCCTATTGCAATAAAAAATGGTTATTTTGCTTACGGTAAATTTGATGAAATGCATAAAAATATACCCTATGCTCCATTTGTAAATGCTATGGGAAATATTCTGAGAATGATTATGACAGAGAGTAAGGAAGAACTTATATTATGGAGAAAGAGAATATTGAAGGCTTTAGGAACCAACGGTGCTATTATCACTGAGCTTATCCCTGAATTAGAATTAATAATAGGTCCACAGCCTCCTATTGAGGATCTAAAGCCCAAGGAGGCCCAATACCGATTTTTAATGACTTTTGGAAACTTTATAAAAATATTTGCTGAAAAGGGACACCCATTAGTGTTATTTTTGGATGATCTCCAATGGGCAGATTTATCATCTTTAAAACTCATTAGTTATTTATGCAATGATACTAGATTAAACTATATGCTTCTTGTGGGAGCATACCGAAAAAACGAAGTAAGTGAAGAGCATCAATTATTAATTACTGTTAGAGGTATTGCAGATGATGGAATACCTGTAAAAAATATTGCTTTATCTCCATTTAATCGACAAGAAACAGTTGAATTTATTGAGGGAGCATTGCGCTGTTCTAAAGAGAATGCTAGTTTTATTTCAGAAAAATTATATCGCGAAACCTACGGTATACCTCTGTTTTTAGGTCAGTTATTAATTTCGCTTTATGAAAGCAATATACTTGTATTCAATGCTGAAAATTCATGCTGGGAATGGAAAGAGGAGTCTGCACAGGGAATCCAGATACCTGATGGAATTGCAGAGTTTATGTTTGAAAAACTTAAAAACCTCAATGAAGAAACTCGTAATTTGTTGATGATGGCTTCATGCATAGGGAATAGTTTTGATTTAAATACAATATCAGCAGTATGTGAGAAGACACAGATTGAAGCTGAAAATCTTCTACTTCCGGCATTAATGGAGGGACTGGTTTTTCGTTCCTCATCAAGTTCTCAAAATGGAACTGAGCAATATGAGTTTTTTCATGATGTGGTGAGACAAGCTGCCTACTCTATGCTTTCAACTGAAGAAAAGAAGAGAACCCATGTTATGGTAGGCAGGCTGATAATGCAAAACACAAGACAGGAAGAAATTGAAAATAAATTATTACCTATTTTAGAACATATTAATCGTGGACTTAATTTGATTGAAGACCCTGGAGAAAGGCTGCAACTTGCCAGATATAACCTGATATCTGGAAGGAAAGCAAAGGCTTCTGCTGCATATGATTCAGCCAGAAATTTTTTCAGAGCAGGTATTGAACTTTTACCATCTGATAGTTGGAATAGCAATTATTTATTAAGCTATAACCTTTACCTGGAACTGGTACAGTGTGAGTATCTAATAGGGGATGTATTGATAGCAGAAGAACTGTTTGAAATGATAATTAAAAATATAAAATCAGAAATTGAGAAAGCAGATTTATTTGCTCTTAAAATGATATTGTATGCCAGTGGAAGGAAATACGATGAAGCAGTAGAAATCGGTATAAAAATATTGGAAAAGTTAGGTGCTAATGTTCCAAGAAAGCCAGGTTTATATAGTAATGCAAAGGAATTGCTATTATATAAATGGTATATGCGAAATAAGTCTATAGAAGACCTTCTTAATCTCCCTGAAATGAAAGATCCTATTCAAAAAAAGATTGCTCAACTATACATAAGCCTTATTCTTTCAACATGTACCAGTCATCCGGATTTATATTCGTATTGTATCATAAAAATAGGAAACCATGGATTGAAATACGGCAATACAGAAATGGCATCCGTTGGTTATATAGGTTATGCAATAACTGAAGGGAGTGTGCTAGGAAATTATTCAGCAGGATATAAACTTGGAAAGATTGCTATTGAGCATGTTGAGAGATTTGGAAAAAGTTATACTAAATGTATTGTGTATTTTACCATGGGTGCATTAGTGCAGCATTGGAAGTGTCATGGGAAAGACGGGATGTATTACTTAAATAAAGCCGTAAAATATGCTTTTGAAGCTGGAGATGTGCTGATAGCAGGGTATGCTTACTGTATCATTCTTGAGAACGGGTTTATAATTGGTACAATAATTGATGAAATAGAAAGGGAAATTCATAAATTAAAGAGTTATGCCAGAAGAATGAACCACGAAAATCTAGATGCTAACATTCTTATATATGAAAAGCACATTAAGAACCTGGCAAATCCTGAGTTAGATGTTTCCCCAGTGGGTGTAGACGATTCTGATGAACAACAGATAATTAAAAAAGCGAAGGGCGATAAGGGATCTTTGGCAGCATATTATTATACAAAGCTGCAGACTTGCTACTTATTAGGTAATTATAGAGATGCGTTGTTAATTGCAGAAAAAGTGAAAAACTGTGCCAGTACAATAATGGGCTTTATGATATCTGCAGAGTTTAACTTTTATCAATCGCTTGCAATCACTGCTTCATACAATAAGCTTTCTGTGAAGGATAAAAGAAGATTGATGAATGTCCTTAAAAAAAACCAGAAACAGATGAAAAAATGGTCAGATTATTGTCCAGCTAATTTTCTTCATAAGTACTTGCTTATTGAAGCAGAAATTTCACGAGTATTGAGAAATAAACAGAAAGCTATGGATTTATATGATAAAGCAATAGAATCAGCAAATGAAAATAATTATATTCAAAACGAAGCAATTGCCTGTGAATTGGCTGCAAGATTTTATATAGAAGAAGGAAGATATAGGATCGCAGCGGCATATCTGACTGATGCATTAAAGCTATTCAAGCAGTGGGGGGCATATGCTAAGGTAGAAAATCTGAAGGCTTGTTATCCAGAATTACTTGGAAAAGCAGAAATAAAGAAAGAAAAGAATGACAATGTTTTAACAGCTAATACTCAAAATGATATTTCAGTTGCAAGTTATATTGAGGATGAAACACAGGATGATATAGAGATATATACTATTCAAAAAGAAATAGAAAGCATAACCGAATATTCTGCTCCTGATGAAATATTTCAAAATCTGCTGAAATCTTTAATTAGAATTACTGAAGCACATAGAGGTTTTCTAATACTTGAAAAGAATGACAAACTATATATTGAAGCAATTTTAGAGCCTGGAAAAGATGCTTGTGATTATATAAAACCTATACCTCTGGAAAAATACAGCGATTTTTCAAAAAAGATTGTGCGCTATGTTGCAAGGACCCTGGAACCTGTGATAATAAACAGAGAAGATGATTATGGTATATTTGCAAAAGATGCATATATAGAAAAGTCAGGTGTAAAATCAATAGCCTGTGTTCCATTGAAGCACAGAGGAATATCAATTGGAGTAATATATTTGGAAAATGACTCCACGGAAGAAGCATTTACAGGCAGACATTTAGAAAACCTAAAATTTTTTGCCAGCCAGATAACTTATATAAAAGCATTGGAGGTTCTATTAGTTAATAGCGAGGTAGAAAAAAATGAACAGATGAGTATGGTTTTTGCAGACAATCTCACCGAAAGAGAAATAGAAGTGCTGAGATTTATATCATATGGACTATCTAATAAAGAAATAGGTGAGAGGTTGGATATGACCATAAATACTGTTAAAACCCATATAAAGAATATATATGGAAAGCTGCAAGTCAACAGAAGAGTGCAGGCAGTGGAAAAAGCAAAAAAATTAAATATAGTATAAAGCTTTATCACCCTTTAGGGTGATTTCTTTTTGTCAAAATAAACTTATAATACTATATGTTATTGATATAAAAGCTTAACAAGGTGATTAAAGATGAGAAGAAAGTATATTCATATCTATCAATGTAAACCTGGATATATACTTGCCGACGATGTCTATGATGATAATGGTATACTAATTGTTTCCAAAAATGTTGTAGCTAATGATTACATTATTAAAAGGTTGAAAAATTTCAGAATAAGGCAGTTATGTGTTTATGATTATACACAAATGAAAAATAATGAAAAGAAACAGATATATATAGATCAATTTAAACGAGAATATAAGAAGAATGTTAATGCTATAAAGCAAATTATATGTGATCTGGCAGCAGGAAGAAAGCTGGATTATGAAAAAGTCAAATTTATTTCGGATTCATTGTATTCTAGGTTAAGCACTATAACAAATATTACTGATTATATGAACGTGGTTAAAGATATAGACGAATATACATATAGACATAGTATAAATGTTTCAATTTATGCTTTTTTTATAGCAAAATGGCTGGGATTGGAAGAAGAGGAGATAAAGAATATAGTTGTTACAGGCATATTGCATGATATTGGAAAATCCAGAATTCCTGATTATATTTTAAATAAAAGAGGTCCTTTACTGCCAGAAGAGTTTGAAAAGATGAAAGAACATACCAGCATCGGCTATAAACTTTCATTGGATATCACATATGTCACTGATGAAATAAGAGAAGGGATACTTATGCACCATGAAAGCGAGGATGGAAGCGGGTATCCTATTGGCCTGAAGGGTGATGGAATAAACAGATATGCAAAAATAATTGCAATTGCAGATGTATATGATGCTTTGACTTCTGAGAGGGTATATAAGAAAAGAAATACACCTTTTGATGCTTTCAAAGAGATCATTAAAATGGGATATAGTAAATTTGATGCAAAAATAATGATGACTTTTTTGACTAATATATGTGGATATTATATTGGTTCCACAGTGAGAATGAACAATGGTCAGATAGGACAAGTTGTCTTTATTTCTCCCCAAAGTATTTCAACACCAATAGTATCAATTGACGGCAAATGTATTGATTTATCAGAGAAAAAGTATTTTCGTATTGATGAAATGCTGTAGCTTGAATCATCAATAATATTAAGATAGGTGAAATGAGATGAAAGAAAGGTTTTATAAGTTTATTCCTATTACACTTATTGTGATAAATTCTGCAATATGGTTGCTGGCCTTTCTTTTATACAATAATATGCAAGGTCTTTATAAGGTTTTATTTATTTATACAATGCAAACCATATTACTTTTTTACTGTGGTAATGTTATTTATAAGCTTTACTGTCAAAGCATCAGGGATAGCTTGACAAACATATATAATAGAAGATATTTTTTATCCAAAATGGCATCCTTTCCTGAGGTAGAATATCCTATTTCATTGATGATGATAGATATTGATGATTTTAAAAGGATTAATGATACATATGGGCATTTGGCAGGAGATGAATTTCTGAAGCAATTTGCAGATATTTTAGTCAATAATATAAGAAGCACAGATATGGTTGCCAGATTTGGCGGGGAGGAATTTGTAGTTGTTCTACCAAAAACATGCTGCAAAGATGCTTATATAATTGCTGAAAGAATTAAGGCGGTTATTGAAACCAATATATTCAGATTTGATTCAATAGCATATAATATGACAATAAGTATTGGAATATCAACATCCGATTATACCGTAAATACTGATTGCCTGTTTAAAAATGCAGATAGTGCATTGTATAAAGCAAAGGAAACAAAAAACTCCGTTGTTACCTATGAACAGATTAAAGCGTTTTCAACTTAATGAAGAATTTAGCTGTTGATGAAGCAATGTGTCTATTGCTTCATCTATTTGAGCACCAGTGTTATCATTCAGCCAATATTGAGGGATAAACACATAGCTGTCAGGTTTAGACTTCAGATAGTGAAATATAATCTGCGCTTCATCTATTTCTTCTTTGCCTACATGATCAGGGAAAGAGGATACACAACCATTACCGAAGAATACTATAATATGTCTCTTTATTACCTTCTTTAATTGCTCAAGACCAATGCTGTCAAGCATATATTTCTTGCTGAAAAGAATTATGTTTCTCTTTACCAGAAATATTTTTATAACACCTTTGGTTAATTGTTCCGCAAGCAGTATATTATTGCTGCTCTCGGCAAATCTGATTGTTTTTGCTCTGTTAACAAGAGAATAAGCGCTTTTTATATAATCTCTATATCTTGCCGCAGTTTCAAAATCAAGTTTTTCAGTTGCTTCTTGCATTTTATGGTTCAAATCTTCTAATATGCTCATATCATCTCCATTAAGAAAGGAGATTATTTTTTTAACAATGCTATTGTAGTACTCCACTGCAGAATCATTGATGCACATTCCAACACATAATCCAAGAGAATGGTTCAGACATGATGTATTTCTTTTCATAGAATTGCTGCAGGCTATTTTATAACACTCCTTTATGCCTTGAAGTGCCCTTTCCACAGTGTTTTTACTCTGATAAGGACCGAAATAAATGTTATTATCATTTTCCGTCATAACATTGGATGTTTCTATGATTCGGTATGTTTGGCCTGTTTTTATAACTATATAGATGTAGGATAAAGGACTCTTCATAAGCCTGTTATACATTGGCTTCAATTCTTTAATAAGCTTGCATTCAAGAATGAAGGCTTCAAATTCTGTGTCAGTAGTTATATAGTCAAAATCCTTTAAATTTTTTACTAGTTTTTCAACTTTGGGAGAAATATTTTTTGAACCCTGAAAGTAAGTTTTAACTCTATTTTTAAGATTTTTAGCTTTACCTATATAAATAACATTTCCAAGAGAATCTCTCATAAGATATACTCCAGGTGATGTGGTAAGATTTTTTACTTTTTCTTGGAGGTTCATGCTTATCACCTTATGTAAATATTATTACTAACTTTAGATAGCGCATTATAATTATATCATATCTGGTTAGAACCATTGTATTTAATTGTATTAACAAAAAAGGAAAAACCTTGAACTATAATAAATATGGATCAGGCAGCATAAGCTGCTAGATCCATATTGCTGATTATCTATATATGATGATATACTTATTTTTCTCCAATGGATAGCATCAGATTCAGAAGTATACCTACAACTGCTGCTGTTGCAATTGCCGGAAGCTGAACACCGAATATGGGAATCATACCGCCTTCAAAGTTGAAGCTGCCTCCCAGTCCTATTATCAATATTACCGCAATTATGGCAAGATTTTTTGAGTTAAACATATCGACTTTTTTATCCATCATGATGGTTATACCCTGTGCAGCTATGACACCGAATAGATATATTGAAAGTCCTCCGATTACAGCCTTTGGTATGGAGTAAACTATGTTGATAAGCGGTGTGAAGCATGAGATTATCATTGTAATTATTGCTGCTGCCATAAGTACATATACTGAGAAGTTTTTTGATATAGCCATTGCACTTATGTTTTCACCATAGTTTGTTCCAGCAGGACCACCTATGGAAGCTGATATTATATCTCCTATGCCGTCACCGATAAGATTCAAGCCTAATTTATTTTCAATATCATATTTTTTTGAAGAACTCTTCTTCTTAGCCAGATCGTTTACGTAAATATCGAGCTGATAAATATGGGCTGTTGATTCGGGTACTGTTGCTATAGCTATAGGCATTATTGCAATTACTGCCTGCCAAGTTGGCTTAGGGAATGTGAATATTGGCAAGCTGATAATGCTGTCAGATGCAATTGTATTAAAATTAATGAATGGTATTCCTGTGGCAGAGCCTATGACAAGCGCTGCTACATAACCTGTGATTAGTCCGAATAATATTGGAAGCTGACTAAGCTTGCCCTTTAAGTAAACAGAGTATAGTATGGTTGAAATTAAAGTAATTAATGCAATTATCCATGCCCAGCCTGATGCTGCTTCTTGCATTGTTTCCGGAATATTTTGAGGTATTGATGATGCATCTGATAATGCAACGGCAGATAATGATAAACCTATAATGATTGCAATGCTTCCTGTTACAGTAGCCGGCAGAACTTTGTCTATTAATTCCTTTCCGCTCTTTTTTATTATCAATCCCGCAATGATGGATACAAACCCTGACATAATAATTCCAAACTGTGCAATTGATATTTTATCATTCAGAGATAAATGTGCAAATGCATCAGCACTCATTATTGATGCTATAGCTGCGATGTAAGAGAAGCTGGAACCATAATAAAGTGGTATTTTCTTTCCTGTAACCAGAATAAAACCTAAAGTTGCTAGACCGCTGGCAAATATTGTTGTAGAAACATGAAAGCCTGTTATCAATGCCACTAGAACTGTAGCGGGAAACATTACTACAATCTGTTGCAGTGCGAATAGAATCAGTTCAATAATTGGTGGTTTTTCGTCAGGCAAATAGCCTAATACTTTGTTTGTAGTCATAATTATACCTCCTATAAATGTATGATCTTGTGACTTAAAAAATCGTAAAAAAAAATCCTGCACGCAGCAAGATCCATACATTGCCAGCTTGGGCCTAAATTTACCATAGCTGAATATGACAAATCTTACTGGTATCTCTGTACCGAGTTTAAAGATTTTTTTTACTTTTATAATTAAAGCACATGGACTAGATTTTGTCAACTTCAGATTTCATACTTTTGCTGCATTTGAGGATAATAATATAGAGGTGATTATATGTCTAAAAACAAGAGAAAAGAAAAGCATATGGGAATGCCTATAGAAGAGCATAACACTGCTGCATGGGCAAATATTGAGAAACTTCAATCGGCTGAATCAAGAGTTCCAATTCCTGATTTTGAGCAAGTGAAAAATGCAAAGGAATGGGTAGATAGCAATCAGAAATAAATTTAGAAATAAATAAAGAAAGGGCTGTTGCAAGCCCTTTCTTTATTTAATATTTCATTTCTGCTAATCTCTTGTAAGTTTCATATCTTTCCCTTGCATGTTCTTCTGCTGTAGTGAATAATTCGTCAGCCACATCGGGGAAGACATTCATGATCTGGGAGTATCTGATTTCTCCCTCTATAAATTTTCTGAAAGAAGCGGTAGGCTCCTTGGAATCAAGAATAAACGGATTCTTGCCTTCTTTTCTTAGCATTGGATTGTATCTGTACAGGTGCCAATATCCTGCTTCTACAGCTTTCTTTTCCTGAGCAACGCTAGTACCCATGCCTGTTTTGATTCCGTGGCTTATGCAAGGAGCATAGGCTATGATGAGAGAAGGCCCCTTATACTTTTCTGCTTCTATTATAGTTTTTAGCGCATGATTCATATTAGCGCCAAGGGCTATTTGTGCTACATATACATAGCCATAGCTCATAGCCATCATGCCCAGATCTTTCTTTCTGATACGTTTTCCAGCTGCTGCAAATTTTGCCACTGCTGCAGTTGGAGTGGACTTAGAGGACTGGCCTCCGGTGTTGGAGTATATTTCTGTATCCAATACCAATAGGTTCACATCTTCTCCCATTGCCAATACCTGGTCTACACCGCCATAGCCTATATCATATGCCCATCCATCTCCGCCTATTATCCATATAGATTTCTTGGTCAGATAATCCTTCTTTTCTAATATTTCTCTTACAATAGGATTATTCTCATGATTATGTTTTTTGAGAGTTTCAAGAACTCTTTGGGAAGCTTTCTTGGAGCCGTTGCCATCGTCCATGTTGTCAAGCCATGCTTTGAAGGCAGCTTTGCATTCCTCATCCAGATCTGACTCTAGTCCTTGTCTAATCAATTCTCCCAGTCGTTCTCTCATTTGCCTTACAGCTATGGCCATACCAAATCCATATTCAGCATTATCTTCGAATAATGAGTTGGACCAGGCAGGACCTTTGCCTTCTGCTGTTGTGCTGTAGGCTATAGAAGGTGCGCTGGCTCCCCAGATTGAGGAACAACCTGTTGCATTGGCAATCATCATCCTATCTCCGAAAAGCTGTGTTACAAGCTTTACATATGCAGTTTCACCACAGCCGGCGCATGCTCCCGAGAATTCCAGTAAAGGTCGTGCGAACTGGCTGTTTTTAACTGTTCCCTTATCTACCAGGTCAGCTTTGTCACGAACAGTCATAGCAAACTCCCAATTTTCTTCCTGCCTTACAATTTCCTCTTCTGCATCTACCATTACCAATGCTTTTCCAGGAGCGGGGCACACATCAGCACAGTTGCCGCAGCCAGTGCAATCCAAGGGGCTGATCTGAATGCGATAATGCAATCCTTCTACGTCTTTTCCAACAGCCTTCTTTGTTTCAAAGGTTTGCGGAGCCTTGGCCTTTTCTTCTTCATCCAATAGGAAAGGTCTTACTGTTGCGTGAGGACAGATGAGGGAGCATTGATTACATTGAATGCATTTATCTGGCTGCCACTGAGGTAGCATTGGTGCTATGCCTCTTTTTTCATATGCTGTGGTTCCCAGCGGGTATGTTCCGTCTTCCATGCCCCTAAAGGCGCTGACGGGCAACTCATCTCCTTCGTGTCTTGCCATAGGTCTTTGAATATTTTTCACAAAGTCAGGTTCTTCTTTAACCGGAAGTTCCTCATCTTCAGCCTGAGCCCAATGAGAAGGCACATCAACTTTTATCAGCCCTGAAACTCCTTCATCCACTGCCTTCTTGTTCATTTCCACAATTTTTTCTCCTTTTTTACCATACATATCTTCGATGCTTTCTTTGAGATACCTGACTGCATCCTCAACCGGAATCACGTTGGCCAGGCTAAAGAATGCAGCTTGCATGATCATGTTGATTCTATTGCCAAGACCAATCCTGCTTGCAATTTCCATTGCATTGATTATATAGAATTTCACATCATTCTGAGCAATGCTTCTCTTTATGGATGCAGGAAGCTTTTCATCCAATTCTTCAGGTGCCCATGGACAATTTAATACAAAGGTGCCGCCTTTTTTGATACCCTTTAGCAAATCGAAATGATTTACAAAGGATTTATTGTGGCAAGCAATATAATCAGCATTATAAATCAGATATGGAGATTTTATTGGCTTTTTGCCAAAGCGGAGATGGGATACGGTTGAGCCACCTGATTTTTTGCTATCATAGGAGAAGTAGGCCTGAGCATACAAATTTGTATTATCTCCTATGATTTTTACAGCAGATTTGTTTGCTCCTACGGTACCGTCAGAACCCAATCCCCAGAATTTACATTGAATGGTGCCTTCAGGTGTGGTATCAACAATATCTTCTTCAGGAAGAGAAGTACCTGTTACATCATCCACTATGCCTATTGTGAAACCATCCTTAGGCTCTTGTTGCATAAGGTTTTTATAAACGGCAATAATCTGAGAAGGTCTTGTATCCTTTGAACCTAAGCCATATCGCCCTCCTACAATTATCGGCTGATTTATGCTGCCATAGAAAAGGCTCTTTACATCAAGATATAGAGGTTCACCAGCAGAACCAGGCTCTTTTGTCCTGTCAAGAACTGCTATTCGTTTTACTGTAGAAGGCAGTACATTGAAGAAGTATTTTGAGGAGAAGGGACGATATAAGTGTACTCTGATCATTCCCACTTTTTCTCCCTTGCTCAGCAGATAATCTATGGTTTCTTCAATTGTGTCACAAACTGAACCCATTGCTACAATCACATATTCAGCGTCATCTGCACCATAATAGTTAAATGGTTTGTAGTCTCTGCCTGTAAGTTTGCTGATTTCATTCATATAACTGGCAACTATATCCGGAACTTTTTCATAATATGGGTTTGCAGCTTCTCGACCCTGGAAGTAAATATCAGGATTTTGAGCAGTTCCTCTGGCAACAGGACGTTCAGGATTCAGAGACCTATCCCTGAAAGCTTGCAGTGCGTTATAATCCAAAAGCTTTGCTAATTCTTCATATTCCAGAATTTCAACCTTTTGATATTCATGGGAAGTTCTGAATCCATCAAAGAAATGAAGAAAAGGTACTCGGGATTTTATTGCCGAGAGATGGGCAATTCCTCCCAAATCAATAACTTCCTGGACACTGCTTGATGCCAGAAGGGCAAAACCTGTTTGTCGTGTTGCCATTACATCCTGATGATCTCCGAATATGGATAATGCATGGGTAGCTATGGCACGAGCGCTGACATGAAATACTGCAGGCAACAGTTCACCAGCTATTTTATACATATTGGGTATCATCAGCAATAAACCCTGTGATGCAGTATATGTAGTGGTCAATGCTCCTGCCTGCAAGGAACCATGAACAGCTCCTGCTGCACCGGCTTCTGACTGCATCTCTACCACCCTTACGGGCTGACCGAAAATGTTCTTTTTGCCATGTGCTGCCCACTCATCAACTTGTTCCGCCATTGGAGTAGATGGAGTAATTGGGAATATTGCAGCCACATCGGTAAAAGCGTAGGAAATATAGGCAGCCGCCTGATTTCCATCCATTGTTTTCATTTTTCTTGCCATTTGATTTCCCCTCTCTAATGATTTTAAATCCTGTATATACATATATTGTTCGATTTTTTGCATATTTGATACATATCGTGATAAATTGTCAGAAATGCCAGTATGAAAGGACATAATAATATGTATATTGAATAATAGAATATATTTTGATATTATTATTATGAATATTACAACAATTTTGTAAATTATATGTAGTATTAGCGCTAATTCTGATACTTGATAAAAATAGCAGCAAATAGAGCAATATACATAGATGATATGTCGTAAATTATTGCCATCAGATGTTGACAAAATTATGGACAAGCATCAATGGTTAATAATTATGAAAGGAGGGTTACTATGAAGAAAATAGTTAGTCTTATCCGAAAGCAATCTCTATCCATATTGGCTTTATTTGCACTATTTGTTGGCACATCATCAGCTTCAGCAGCAACAATGTTACTATCTCAGCAAGTAAAGTGCCCTGAAGAACTATTAAAATAAGGGGTTATACCCCTTATTTTATTCAATATTAGGAGGCTTTATAATGTTAGAATTAGTAATCAATGAAGTAATATTTGGATTATTGGAAGGAATATTTATATTCTTAATAACTTCCTGGGTAGTTATTGATGATAGGAGAGCATACTTAAATGAAAATAGAATAAAAATAATACTATTCTCTTGCATTTATACTTTTTTTTCTTTTTGGATAACAATCAGTTTTCCCTATGTCTATCATACTGTCATATTATCAACCTTCACGGGAATTCTTCATAGTGTTATATCAAAAAAGAATGTTTTTCTATCTATGTTTGCAGTTACTATTTCTGTTGTTCTCATTATCATTACTGAATTATTGATAGTAGTTCTGGGAAATGTATTAATTGGGATAAGTCTAAATGATATTATAAACAATCCTGACATAAAGATGGCTTTTTCTACAATAGCTAAGGTAGTTCAGTTGACTGCAGCTGTTATGATTTATAGAAGTAGACTAAAGCCAATAATTAAAGCTTCAAAGGAAAAGATAAATGCAAGTCTTATTAATTATTCTGTTTTAGGAATATATTTAATGTGTATATTCTTTGCAAGCTTGAATTTCATTATTAATAATCCAAAAGATTTGCTTAAGTATGAAGTATTTTTACTATTTATTTTTTTGATTTACATATTGTTTGGAATCCTTGATTTTCGGGATAGAATCAGGCTTTTAAATATTCAACAGAAGATTACTTTACAGGCTGAGTACATTAGCAATCTTGAAACTATGATAAACATTATTAGAAGAGAAAAACATGACTTTTACAATCATCTCAATGCTATACATGCAATGTGTGTAATTAATAAACCTGATATTGTTGAAAGAATAAGAAAATATATCGATAATCTGACTGATGGATTGAAGTCTTCATATAAAATATTTGAAACAGGAAATGTATATATTGATGGATTGCTTGTTGTTAAAAGCAATTATGCATATGAAAATAATATAAATCTGGATGTGGAAATTGAAGCTCCTTTAAATCTATTGAATATTTCAGATAATGATCTTATAAGCGTGATCAGCAACATTATAGACAATGCATTTGAATGCTTGATTTCATCGGAAAAAAAGGAAAATAGAGCCGTATCTTTATGTACTTATATAGAGAACAATGTATACGTTATAGCTATAGCCAATACTGGTCCTAAAATACCTGAGGACATGATTGATAAAATATTTGAAAATGGATTCTCAACAAAAAAGCAAAAGGCTGAACATGGTTTAGGATTATATATTGTAAAAAATCTGTTAAAAAAATATAGTGGACACATCCAAGTTTTCAGCAATGATGAAGAAACCCAATTTATAATGAGATTTCCGATAAAGGATGAGTATTATGAACAGCATAGCCAAATGGTTAACGAAGCATATTAAAAATAATGTATCAGATTTAACTGAACTTCAGTTGATAAAAATTGAGTTCGGACTTGAATGTTTGCTAAGCGAAGCTTCAAAAATTATTTTATATGCGCTATTATTTTACTTTTTATCCCTAGTAAGAGAGTTTATCACAGCACTAATATTTTTTTCTCTTATAAGAGCCTTTGCAGGAGGTTATCATGAGGAGACTTACTGGCGCTGCTTAATAACATCTCTTTTATTTTTAGGTTCATGTATTTTCTTGGGGATTTTTATAGATATTACAATCTATGCAAAAATAGCAATAATAATTATCTCTATTATAATAGCCTATTTATTTTCCCCTATAGACCATCCTAATAAGCCAATCATAAGCATGCATAGAAGAAAAGCCTTAAAGCACTTATCCATTGGTATAATTATCATATTAGGTTTAATTGGAATTAACCTACCTGGTGAATATTCTAACATTGCATTATTAGCAATTCTTATGGAGTCTTTTTCTTTAATACTTGGATATATGAAGAAGAAATATGTGTATAGTAAAAATAACTTATGTTGCTAGAGCAACAGATTCCTATTAGAAACATGTGATAAATAATAGGTGATATAAACTGGAGGTAATAGGGCTTCCAGTTTTTATATTTATATAGGATATTGCTTTTAAATTAGTTAAGTTGGCAATTTACCAAACCAGTTCGGTTATGATATTATCGTTTTAAGCTGAACTATAAAATGTAGAGGGAGGCATTTATATGGGACCTAAATATGAATTAAGTGAAGATTTTGCAATAAAAATGGACGCTGAAGACCCAATAGCAAAGTTTAGAGATAGATTTTATCTTAATGAAAATGAAATATATATGGATGGCAATTCTCTTGGATTAATGTCTAAAGATGCAGAGAAAAGTCTTCTAAGGGTTATAGATGAATGGAAAAGACTGGGGATAAACGGCTGGTCAAAAGCGGAAGTGCCATGGATATTTTTCTCAAGAGAATTGGCAAAGCTTATGGCTCCATTGGTAGGAGCCCATGAGGACGAGCTTACAATTCACTCGTCTACCACAGTAAATGTTCACTCAGTTATAGCAACATTTTTCAAGCCTGACAGCAAGAGAAATAAGATATTAGTTGATGAGTTGAATTTTCCAACGGACCGTTATGCCATCGAAAGCCAGTTACTGTTAAGAGGATTAAACCCCAAAGAACATCTTGTAGTTGTTGAAAGCAAAGACGGAAGAACCTTGGATGAAAATGAAATAATCAGTAGAATGACCGATGACATTGCTTTGGTTTTTTTGCCTGCCGTTCTTTATAGAAGCGGTCAGTTATTGGATATGGAGTTATTGACACGTGAAGCTCATAAGAGGGATATATATATCGGATTTGACTGCTGCCACTCAGCGGGAGCAGTGCCACATAAGCTTTCAGAGTGGGGAGTGGATTTTGCAGTATGGTGCAATTATAAATATTTAAATGTAGGTCCTGGAGGACCAGCTACAATATATATAAACAGAAAGCATTTTGATAAGGGGCCTGGAATGACAGGATGGATGGGCTATGTACCGGAAAAAATGTTTGATTTGCTAAATGAGTTTGAACCTGCCAAAGACGCAGGAGGATGGCAGATTGGTACGCCTCATATGTTGAGCATGGCGCCTCTTGAGGGATCCCTGAAGATGTTTAATGAGGCTGGAATTGAAAATCTCAGAGAAAAGTCCTTAAAGCTTACAGACTATATGATGTTTTTAATTGATAATAAGCTGTATCAGTATGGTTTTACCATTGGCAACCCTAGAGAAAACAATAGAAGAGGGGGACATGTTGCATTGGAACATGAAGATGCAGTAAGGATCAATGAGGCTTTGAAGGAGATGGGTGTTATACCTGATTTCAGACAGCCAAATGTAATAAGACTGGCTCCCGTACCTCTTTATATATCATATCATGATGTTTGGCTGGTTGTTGATAAAATTAAGGAGATCATGGATAAAAGATTATATGAGAAATATGAAAACAAAAGAGGTATTATTGCCTAGCTTTCAGTTTCATTGCTCCATATATATGAGAATGTTATAATCAAATCATCAGAAATGAAGAAAAAGGGGGTATGCAGGTATTGAAATCCTTTTTTCTGATTATTGTATTAGCAGTTTTTACATTTGTAAGCACATTAACCGGTCAGGCAGATCCTTTCACAACAGTGCAGAAAAAACTAGATGGAATTTCAGTTGAAGAAAAAAAGGTGCTGGAACAGCTTTTTATTATTTTGCAGGAAATCAGTTTAATGGAGAGTGAAGGAAAGACAATTGCCCAGGAAATAGAGGATATAAACAACGATTTAAAAATACTTGAAAAGGAAGTTGCCAAAGAAGAAGAGGAGTATAAAGTAAAGCAGAATGGATTGAGACAGATATTAAAAAGTTATCAGAGAATGGGGCCTGTGTCCTATATAGAAATAATATTGGAATCAGATAGTTTAAGTTCATTTCTGAGAAGAATCAATATACTTCGGGATCTTACACGTGATACCGGCCAACTCCTTGCGAAGATTGAAGAAAGCAAAAACAGGCTTATGGATAGCAAAGATAAGCTGAAGGACAAAATTCAACTGCTTGAGAATAGGCAGAAGGAGTTAGATGAGGCTTTGAAAAAAGCAAATAGTCTTAAAGCTGATCTGGAAACTTATTTATCCAGCCTGGGAGAAGAAAAGGAATATTATGAGAGTTATTTAGCAGATATGCAGATTGCTTGGGATGAAGCAAAAGCCTTGTTTTCCAAAACCGCTGAGAATTTTTCAGATATAGTGAGTGGAAGCAGCTTGTCTCAAGAGGATTTAAATCTGTCTTTTTCCATAAACGGAGTGAGAGGTTCCATAAAGGAAGATACAATTAATGATATAATTGCAAATCATCCTGATTTAGAAAGCATGATGATTGATTTTAAACCTGGAAAAATTCAGATAGAGCTGCCAGAGAAGAATCTCAAATTGATCGGCACATTCATTATAGAGGGAGGACATAATCTGATTTTCAATGCAGAAGAAGGAAGTTTTTACGATATGAAGCTGGAGTCTGGTTCAATAGAAGAGCTTTTAAGAGAAAATCAGCTGGTTCTGAATCTAACAGCCATGCTTGGAAACAACATGACTTTAAAGTCAGTAGAAATAGGTGAAGATTATATGGAATTACTGATTGGATGGAGTCTATTCTAGAGTGATGAATAGGAGGCGAAATGCTTGATAGAAGCTGAAGGTGTATGTCTTAAATATTCAGATGGTACAATGGCATTGAATAATGTTGATTTGCATATAGAATCCGGCGAAACGGTATATGTCACTGGTCCGAGTGGTTCGGGGAAAACAAGCCTTCTGAAGCTTTTTATGGGAATAGAGTATCCTACTGACGGGAAACTGACTGTTTTAGGACAGCCTATAATAAGAGGACAAGCTTCTGGCATAAGGCAGCTGAGAAGGTCCATCGGTCCAGTTTTTCAGGATTTTCGTCTGGTAAAAGGAAGAACAGCTATTGAGAATGTTATGCTGGGTGCCAGATTTCTGAATATGTCCAATAGAAAATTGAAGGAAAGTGCTGTGAGTGTATTAGCAAAAGTAGGGCTGGAGAAGAAAATGTTTTCAATGGTTGAACATCTGTCATGGGGTGAGTGCCAAAGGGTAGCTATTGCCAGAGCTATAGTGAGAAAGCCAAAACTGATTCTTGCAGACGAGCCTACAGGAAATCTTGATAAGGATAATGCATTAAACATAATGGAGCTTTTTGCTTCATTGAAAGATGAAAATACAACTGTAGTAATAACGACCCATGCAACTCATCTCTTACATGATTTAGGAGAAGGCAGGCTCATTCATATTGAAAACGGCATCATACATCAGGAAAGGCTGGGTTGATAAAGTGAATACCATTATAAATAATATTGGTTATTTCATTAAGGAAGCCAAAACCACCATAAAGATTAACTTGATGTCTAATATACTTTCCATACTGAGCATAGGATTAATTCTTTTTTTTGCAGTTGCAACGCTGTCAGGCTGGTGGATGAGCAGTCATGTGGTAGAAGCATTGGAGAATGAAGCAGAAATAAATGTTTATTTTAAAGAGGACATCGATAAGGATAAAATTGAATACATGATCAAAAATATTGAAGTTATAGAAGGAGTAGAAGATGTCAGACTGGTGGATGAAAATGAAGCCTACAGTAGAATGGAGGATATACTGGGCAAAGAAGCCAAAGTCTTGGAATATTTGAATGAAAATCCTTTCAGCCCATATATTGAGGTAGGCATCGATTTGGAGTCTATAGAATCCATTGTTGAAGATCTTAAGAATATTGAAGGAGTAGAACAGATAAGGGATAACAGAGAAATCCTGGATAAAATACGAAACATAGCAGCTTTATTGGAGACTCTAGGGTATATATTTATTGCTGCAGTTGGAGTTTCCACTCTGATTATAGTATCCCATATTATAAGGACAGGAATTTACGAAAACAGAGAACAGATAAATACCCTTTTATTGCTTGGAGCACCGGATGGATTCATAGCTCTCCCATTTATTCTTGAAGGTTTGATTTTAACCCTTGGAGGAGGATTGCTGGCTTCATTAATGGCATTTTTGTCACTTAAATATGTTTACTCAGCCATGACAGGACCACTGCCATTCATACCTTTACCTGAATTTCAATCTATGGGAAGCAACCTTATAGTTATAATTATGTTTTTTAGTGCTGCTTTTGGCATATTAGGCAGCCTTTTCGGATTGCGTTCTGCAGGGAGCCAGTAGAAAGGTTAATGGGAGCTAAGTAAAATGAAGGGGTATGTTATATGAAATATAAAGAATGCAATGTTGTTTGTACTATGCATAAAATGCACTGTTCATCAGCATGTCTATTAAAACTTCATATTAGAGATGATAAGATAGTAAAGATTACTTCAGCAGGTGATATTCCAAGAGAGAAGTCATGGATATCAGATAATTCAATATTAGATGCCGGACCCATAGATGAATTAAAATGCAAGTATCCCCAACATTCCCAGGTTGCCGGAGGATTCTATAGAGAGCATTATAGCAAGAGTGGTTTAAAAATAGAGCCTAATATAATATTTAAGATAAAGTGAAGATGATTAAGTAACAGCTGAGGATTCATAACAAAAAGCTCGAGGCATGGAGCAGTTATTAGCAAAACACTAAGCTCCATATGCCTCGAACCAGGGCCAATATGGCTATTTCCCTACTAATTGATATCTGTATATGAGTATAGCTTCATTGCCTTTTTCTTTTATATCGCCTTTCAAAAGAGTTACAGTTCTGCCATCATCCAATGTGATGTTTGAACCGGCATTATCATTTAAATAAGACTTTACAGCATCAATTTGTCTAGGGTCTACATTTTCCTTCACGCCCCAGGCGTGAGCAAGCGCCGCTTCGGCGTCTCATGTTTCGCAGAGCTTGGCAGTTCTCTCTTCAAGGGACTGGAAGATACTTTTTTTGAATGCAGCTTCAATATTTCCGTCATGAGCAAATAACATCTTTCTTCCTCCAATTCTATTGATTATTCTTATCCCATTTTAGAATAAGGTTTCTTGCTGCTTTTGCTTCATCGATTCTCCTCACTGGAGTATTATGAGGAGCAGTTTTCAGCATCTCTGGATTTTCCTTTGCTTCTTGGGCAATTCTTATCATCGTGTCGATGAATCCGTCAAGAGTTTCTACGCTTTCAGTTTCTGTAGGTTCTATCATTATAGCTTCACTTACAATGAGCGGGAAGTATACTGTTGGCGGATGATAGCCAAAGTCAAGGAGCCGTTTTGCCACATCTAAAGTAGATACATGATTCTCATTGTCTTTTAGTCCGCCTAGAACAAATTCGTGTTTGCAAATCTGATCAATGGGCAAATAGTAATGTTCTTTCAATTTGTTCATTATATAATTTGCATTAAGAACAGCCTTTTGACTTACTTTCTTTAGCCCTTCAGCTCCCATAGACAAGATATATGAATATGCCTTAACAGCTACACCGAAATGGCCGTAGAAGCTTTTTACCTTTCCTATCGAATCAGGTCTGTCGTAATCAAGCACATATTTGTCGCCTACCTTTTCTAATACCGGAACAGGCAGGAATTTAACCAGATCTTTTCTAACACCTACAGGTCCGCTTCCTGGTCCACCGCCGCCATGGGGAGTTGAGAAAGTCTTATGGAGATTGAGATGAATTACATCAAATCCCATATCTCCTGGTCTTGCAATACCCATAATGGCATTGGCATTAGCACCATCGTAATATAATAATCCTCCTGCTTCATGTACAAGATCGGCTATTTCTTTAATGTTTTTCTCAAAAAGTCCCAATGTGCTTGGGTTTGTAAGCATTAAGCCTGCCACTTCATCGCTTAGCACTGATTTAAGTTTTTCCAGATCTACAGCCCCATTCTTATCAGATTCTATTTCAATTATTTCAAAGCCGACTACTGCAGCACTGGCAGGGTTTGTTCCATGTGCAGAGTCAGGTACAATTATTTTATTTCTTTTCTTGTCTCCTCTGCTTTCATGATATGCTTTTATTATCATTAAGCCGGTCATTTCGCCATGGGCTCCTGCTGCCGGCTGCAATGTTACTCTTTCCATACCTGTTATCTCAGCAAGCATTCTATCGAGATTGTACATGAGCTCCAAGGCACCCTGAACTGTTTCTTCAGGCTGATAGGGATGAATGTTGGCGAATCCGGTTAAGGCAGCCATGTCTTCATTGATCTTTGGATTATATTTCATGGTACAGGAACCCAATGGATAGAAACCAGTGTCAACTCCGTAGTTTTTATTGGATAAATTTGTGTAGTGTCTTATAACATCCACTTCACTTACTTCCGGCAATTCAACATCTTCATCTATGAGAAAAGAATCCGGAATCATGCTGGTCAGTTCAATTTCTTCTACATCGCAGGGAGGTAAACTGTATGCTTTTCTTCCTTCTTTGGAAATTTCGAAGATCAGTTTGTTATATTCCTTCATTATATCACCTCCAGTACCTGAGCCAGTTTGTCAATTTGTTCTTTTGTTCTCTTTTCTGTTACACAAAGCAACAGACCATTTTTCAGTTCAGGATATACTTTTTCCAATTGATAGCCGCCAAGGATGTTATGATTCAGCAGTTCATTGTTAATCTTCTCAGCTTCAATTGAACTGGTAATTGCGAATTCTTTAAAGAAAGGCTTATTAAACAATGGTTTAAATTTGCCGCTTTCGGTAATTTTATCCATAGCATAATGAGCTTTTTGAACGCATTGCATTGCAACTTCTCTAAGACCTTTTTTCCCTAGTGTTGTCATGTAAATTGCAGCCATTAGAGCATTTAAGCCTTGATTTGAGCAAATGTTGGATGTTGCCTTATATCTGCGTATATGCTGCTCTCTTGCCTGGAGTGTTAGCACAAAAGCTCTTTTTCCATCTACATCATTGGACTGTCCCACTATCCTGCCGGGCATCTTGCGCATAAGCTTTGATGTAGTTGCCATAAATCCTAAGTATGGTCCTCCAAAATTCAAGCTGTTGCCCAGAGATTGGCCTTCACCAACAACAATATCAGCACCATACTCAGATGGGCTCTTTAAAATTCCAAGGGATATTGGATCAACATAATTAATGAGCAAGGATTTATTTTCATGAGTTATTTTTTCTACTTCAGCAAGATCTTCAATTATGCCGAAGAAGTTAGGGTTTTGTATTATAACTCCTGCAGTATCCTTATCTATGAGAGATTTCAGTTTTTCCAAATCTGTTACACCGCCGGCCATATCTACTTCCAGAACTTTTACATCACGAAATCTCATATAACTCTTTATAACTTTTCTAACCTCTGGATGCACTGTTGATGAAACAACTATAGAATTTCTCCTTGTGCTTTCTATAGTCATCATTGCAGCCTCAACACAGGCAGTTGCTCCATCATACATGGAAGCATTTGATACTTCCATGCCTGTAAGGTTGCAAATCATAGTCTGATATTCGAATATGGCCTGCAATGTTCCCTGGCTTATTTCAGGCTGATAAGGAGTATATGCAGTATAGAATTCTGATCTCATAGCCAGATGTTTTACGATGGAGGGTATATAATGGTCGTAGGCTCCTGCACCTAGGAAGCATACCAGATCCTCAATATTTTTATTTTTTTTGCTTAATTCTTTCATATGAGTTGATAATTCCAACTCAGACATAGGCTGAGGTAAATCCAAATCCCTGTCAAGTTGAAGGTTTTTGGGTATGTCTGTAAATAAATCTTCTATAGATTGTGCTCCAATACTATCGAGCATCAATCTTTCATCAGCTTCGGTATTGGGTATATACCTATGCATATTAATCCTCCTTACTGCAGAATTCCTCATATTGCTCTGCATTCATCAGATCATCAAGCTCTGATTTGTCGGACATTTCAACAACCACTATCCAATTTCCGTAAGGATCTTCATTAATCAATTGTGGTGAATCGGATAATTCTTCATTTACTTCAATTATTTTGCCTGAAACTGGCATATATGAATCAGAAGCTGCCTTTACCGATTCTATGACGCTGAAAACATCTCCTGCAGATAATTCGTCGCCAACTTCTGGCAGTTCCACATATACTATTTCACCCAAAGAGTGTTGAGCGAAATCTGTAATGCCTACATAGGCCTTATTTCCCTCAACGCTTACCCATTCATGATCATTTGAATAGTATAAATCATTTCTAACTTCCATTTTTATTCCTCCTATCATAATTTTTTATATTTTATATAATATAATTTATTTTTTATATTGTTTAGTATAGAATTTTCTTTTGACTACCTTAGCCTTTGCAGTTTTTTTCCTGATTTGAATTTCTATTATTGTATCAAGCTCCGAATATTCAATATCCACCATTGCTAAGCCGATATTTTTCTTTAATGTTGGTGAACTATATCCTGTGGTTACAAATCCTATGACTTTGTCGTCGGCTAAGACATCATATCCGTGTCTTGGTATACCAGGCTCTATCATCTCGAAGCCTACAATCTTTCTTTTCAATCCCTCAGCTTTCTGCTTTTCGAGAGCTTCTTTGCCAATGAAATCAGGTTTATTAAGTTTTACAAAGAAACCATATCCAGCTTCAAGAGGAGTTATTTCAGGTGAAAGCTCGTTTCCATAAAGAGGCAGATTGGCTTCAAACCTCAGAGTATCTCTGCAGCCTAAACCTGCCGGCTTGATGCCTTTATCTTTTCCTGCTTCCAATATTTTATCCCATAGATATTCTGCATCTTCATTTTTCATGTATATTTCAAAGCCATCTTCTCCTGTATATCCTGTTCTTGAAATGAGACACTTTTTGCCTGAGATATTTACATCTTCTTCAAAAAAGAAAAATGGAATTTTTGACAAATCAGTATCTGTTAGCTTTTGCAATATTTCTTCTGCTTTAGGACCTTGCAAAGCTAATTCAGATACGTTATGTGAGATATTGTTGATTACAACATCATAGTTTCCCACATTGTCCTTCATCCATTGTACATCTTTTTCAGTATTTGCTGCATTTATTACCAGCATGTAATGATTATTTGTATATTTATAGACTAATAGATCATCAACTATTCCTCCATCCGGATAGCACATGAGAGAATAAATAACCTGATATTCCTTCATGGAAGATACATCATTAGTGATAAGATTTTGCAGATAATCCGTTGCCTGACTGCCTTTGATTTCAACCTCTCCCATATGAGACACATCAAACAGGCCCGCATTGTTTCTCACTGCATCATGTTCTGCCGTCAAACCTTCAAATTGTACCGGCAAAGCCCAGCCTGCGTAGTCCACAATTTTGCCGCCATATCTGACATGGGCATCGTACAGGGCAGTCTTTTTAGGTTCACTCATAGCAAACTCCTCCTTTTTATTATTTGTTTTAGTATTAATCATTGAATTTTATATATGTATGTTTGTTATGTATATAAATAATAAAGGGATATAATAGCACACAATTATATATGCCATTATATCCCTCTGTCTTTTTACCTGAGAGCTTCTACACCTGTAGTGTATTTCCCCTTCGGTGCCGCTTAGACGCGGTCTCTTCAGAGGTCCATCCAATGACGATCCTTTTGCCTGAGAGTTTATATATAAAAATGGCTGATTATATAATTGCTCCTTCGGCTATCAATTAAGATATCTCTCGTCATTCTCATCTGGGCTATATTCAATTATATACTGTTTGAATATTTGTAATAATTATACAAGTAAATCTATGGGAATTCAATAATTGATATAATATTAACTATATTGGTAATAAATGTTCATATATTGTCCAACTTTATTATTTTCAGAACATATATTAAGTGAGGCTTTATATAATATCTGCAATATAATATTGCCTTAAAAATATAAATATAAGATGATAGTTGTTGTGAAATTATTAATTAATATTCTGGTATCCTTATTTGCTTATGTGAAGTTATTTTCAGATAGCATGGAATTTCATTTATATTTAGTTTACTGCTAATTCTTCAGCTTTCTATGAATTTCACTAATGTGCTATTGAATTCATCTTTCTGTTCATAAAAAGATCCATGTCCTGATAATTCAAAGGGAACCAGCTTAGATTTTCGAATCATCTTATTTTGTACCTCTCCTATATCAAAAGGAACTACTTTATCATGAACACCATGAATAATTAAAGTAGGTACATCAATAGCTTCCATATCATCAAATAATACTTCGTTAATCCAAGTTTTTGCAATGGCTGCAGTTGACCAGCCTGCTGCCTGCAATCCTATCTGGAAGAACCAATCTGATAAGGCTTGTGATGTATGTTGAAAGAAAAACATATCTCCAAAATTCCTGAGCATTTTGGGACGGTCATTATAAGTACCATCGATTATCTGCAATACTATATCTTCATCAATACCATGCGGAAAGTCAGGGCGTTTAATCAGACTTGGAGCAGCAGCTGCAACTAGAACCAGCTTTTTGACTCCATATCCTTTATGGCGTCCCATATATCTTACAGCTATTGCGCCGCCGGTAGAATGTCCGACCAAAGTAAAGTCCCTCAGACCTAATGCTTCCACTACACCTCTCACATCGTCTGACAAGGTATTATAATCATATCCATTAAAGGGTTTATCAGATTTGCCAAAACCTCTGGTATCAATTCCAGTACAACGATAACCTAACTCTGGTAACTTATTAAATTGGTATTCAAATAAATTATGATCGCCTGGCCAGCCATGCAAAAACAGGATAGGCTTTTTAGATTCCGGAATCAAATCTTCAACATATATATTTACATTATTCACATAAACACAGTACCCCATATTATCTCTCCTTAATGAATATTATAGATTATTATATTCATTAAGATTATTTAGTGTGATTTGAGGCTTTTTTCCTGAATCAAAACTAGTCCTGCAACTATACATAACAGTATCTGAGGAATAGAGTTTTATGCATAAAATTCTATTGCTTTTCTTTTAAATGTAGATATACAATATGGATTAAAAATGAGAAAATGATTATAAAAGCTTGATTATTAGCTAGGAGTGATAGAACAATGATAAAACGGGTATTAGCACAGCTGTTTGTTATTATTTTTCTTTTTACAGGATGCAGCATGATATTGCCTGACACAACTCCCCAGGAAATACAGGTAAATGAAACAGCAAAGGGAAATTTGATAAATTCATACGAGATTTATGTGGAATACGAAAAATCTGACAACATATTGAAATGCAAAGAGAACATTACTTATGTCAATAACCAGGGTGTTCCTGTTGAGAACATAGTTTTATATCTTTATCCTAATTTATATAAAAGTCTGGATACAGTTCCTGCCATCGGCACACCGAAGAATTGCTATCCCCTAGGTTTTAATCCGGGTTATATTCAATTAGCAAGTGTGAAAATAGAAGACATGGAGCTAGAAAAGGAAAGAATAAAAGAGCATGATGATTTTTATATAGACATTCCATTAGATAAGCCCATCAAAGAAAACCAAAGTGTAGATATCGAAGTGGAATTTTTAGTGAAGGTTCCTGTGAGCACAACCAGGTTTGGACAATATGAGGATATAACCCAGTTTACTTATTGGTATCCAATATTGGCTGCCCAGGAAGAGGGAAGATGGCAGATAAGGGATTATTATAGCATTGGAGAGTCAAATTACAGTGATATTGCTGATTATAAGGTTGTGATTAAACTTCCTCTTGACGAGACCATTGCGTCCACCGGCAGAATAGTTTCTGAAAAAAACGATGAGGAAGGCTATAAAATAGTGGAGATAAAGGCAGAAAAGGTAAGAGATTTCGCTTGGGTGAGCAGTCCAAGCTTTATTGTAGAAGAACAGATCATTGATGGAGTAAGAATCAAAAGCTATTTTACTAAAAAAAACAAAAAACTGGGTAAAGAAGCTGATGAAATAGGAGCAGATGTTATAGCTTATTATAATGAGGTATTTGGGCCCTATCCTTATGATGAATTAGCAATAGTAGAAACTTATTTGACAGGAGGGGGAATGGAATACCCTCAGCTAATAACATTAGGGCAAAACCATTATAAAGATATGGATAGATTGATAAGTGTTATAGCCCATGAGGGAGCCCATCAGTGGTGGTATGTTGCTGTAGGAAATGACGAGCATTCTTCACCCTGGCTTGATGAAGGATTTGCCAATTACTCTACTCAGCTTTATCTGGCACATAGGCTGGGAAATAATGATAATATGAATTCTTTGATGAAGAATTATGAAAATCTGGAAGCAGCAGATCATCCTTTAGAAGCATCAGTCATAAACTTTGGAACTTGGAAGGACTATAATGATGTCATATATAAAAAAGGCGCTTTAGTCTTGCATAGATTAAGAAATGCCGTAGGGGACGAAAGCTTCTTTAAAATCATGCAGACTTATTATCAGAGATATAAGTTGAAAAATGCTCATGTTGCTGATTTTTTGAATGTTGTTGAGGAAGTGTCAGGAAAAGAAGTAGTAGAAAAAATTTTAAAATAGTTGTTGACATTGACGTAACGTAAAGGTGTATATTGTTACTGAAAGGAGGCAATGGCATGGAATATACAGTGCAAAAGCTGGCCAAATTGGCAGGTGTGAGCACCAGAACATTGAGATATTATGATGAAATAGGGATTCTTAAGCCGGCAAGAATCAATTCATCAGGATATCGCATATATGGACAGAAAGAGGTAGACAGACTTCAGCAAATAATGTTTTACAGAGAATTGGATATGAGCCTGGATGAAATAAAAAAAATACTCAGTTCACCTGCTTTTAATGAAGCTGATGCACTGAGGGACCATAGGGAAAAGCTCCTTGAAAAAAGACGGCAGCTTGATGCGTTGCTTGAAAATGTGGAAAAAACCATTGCCTATGTGGAAGGGAGGATTATTATGAGTGATAAAGAGAAATTTGAAGGTTTCAAGAAAAAAATGATAGAAGAAAATGAGAAAAAATATGGCAAAGAAGCAAGAGAAAAGTATGGTGATAAGGCTGTAGATGAGTCAAATAGAAAGCTTATGAATATGACTCAGGAAGAATATGATAAAGCCGTAAATCTGGAAAAAGAATTCAGGGATACACTGAATGAGGCTTTCAAAACTGGTGATCCAGCTGGAGAATTGGCTCAAAAAGCTGCTGATCTTCATAAACAGTGGTTAACATTTTACTGGAATGAATACAGCAAGGAAGCTCACGCTGGATTAGCCCAGATGTATGTAGATGATGAAAGGTTCAAAGCCTACTATGATGAAAAGCAGCCAGGTACAGCAGAGTTTTTAAGAGATGCCATACTCATTTATACAGGCATGAACAAGTAAAGGATTTAAAATTATAAAGCAGCTAATCGTTGGGATTAGCTGCTTTTGTATTACGGAGCCATTCCTTGAGTACCAGTAATCTTACTGTCTTCATCCATTGTAAATGTTGATTTGGCATCTTCATTAGTAAAATAAACATTTCCTTCAACAGTAGCATCTACCAGCTTGAAATTTTTTGAAGATACGTAAAGGTCACCTTTGAATGTTCCATGCTGTATGCTTGCTTCCGGACTGTTTATAGTCAGCTTAGGTGCAGTAAGTGTATATCTGGCTGTTATATTCCTGTTTGCATCTTGGGCATAAAGAGCTATTTTCCTTTGTATAATGTCTTTGCCTTCACTATCCTTTTTACCGTTCTTGAATTCTCCATCCAATACAAGCTCCTTGTCAGTGGTTATATCCTTTGTCACAGCTATTATCCAGGTACCATTATTGCTTATGGCTTTCTCGAAGTCTTCTGCATTATCCACTATAGATGCTGTTGTTACGGCATCCGGAGTAGCATCTGCCGGATTTGGCTCTTCAGTTTGAGCAGGAGGGGCTGGGGTTTGTTCCCTTGCACATCCGGAAAGCAAGGAAATTGCTAAAATAAATATTAAAAACAGTGTTCTTGTTTTCACGCAAAATCCTCCTTCAAGTAAAAATAATTTGAAGAATTAAAGTAATAAATATTACTTAAATTTAGTATAACCATATGGATAAAATCAATGTAAGGTGCCTGTCCTGTTTATTTTGACTTAGTGAAATCTTTATAGTAAATTAAAAATATGATTAGAAATATTTAGATAAGGAGCTAAAAAATGAATAATTCATATATTGCTGTTATTGGTGGAGCAAATATTGATATACAAGGCTTTCCATATGACAAGATGAATTTCCGCGATTCTAATCCAGGAAAAATCAAGAATTCTTTGGGAGGTGTGGGAAGAAATATTGCAGAAAATCTGGTGAAGCTTGGTATTAGTGTTAAACTGATAAGCGTTATTGGCAATGATCCTTATGGATTGAAAATTCTCCAAGAAGCAAAAACAATCGGTCTCGATATGGAAGACTCGCTGATATTGGAAGATGAAGCAACTTCCATATATCTTTCCATGCTTGACGAATCAGGAGATATGATTGCTGCCATATCTTATATGGACATTTATGAAAATATGACTGTTGAATTTATTAAAGAAAAAAAGAAGGTTATTGATGAATCAAAACTTTGCATAATTGATACGAATATTCCAAAGGAAGTTATAGAATATATTTTATTGAATCATAAAAAGATAGATTTCCTTTTAGATACAGTATCAACTGCAAAGGCAAAAAAGGTGAAAGATTTAATTGGATACTTCCATACTATCAAGCCGAACAGAATTGAAGCAGAGCTATTGGCAGGGATGGAAATAAATGATGAAGATGATCTGAAAAGGGCATCAGAATACTTTTTAAGAAAAGGGGTTAAGCGTGTATTTATTAGCCTTGGAGAAAATGGAGTATTTTACTGTGATGAAAATAATATGAATCATATAAAGATACCAAAAACAAAACCTGTTAATGCAACAGGAGCAGGAGATGCATTTATGGCAGCAATTGCCTATGGACATTACAATAATATCAGCGTTGAAGAGACAGTCAGAATGGCAATTGCGGCTTCAATAATAGCAATATCTCATGAGAATACTATAAGTCCTGATATGTCACTTGAGAATATAAAATTAAAGATGAAGGAGATTGGAATATGATAGAAAAATACTTGGATATAAAACCGGAAGTGAAAGAAGCATTAATAAATGGTGAGCCTGTAGTTGCTCTTGAGTCGACCATTATATCCCATGGCATGCCTTATCCGAAAAATGTGGAAACTGCTTTAAGTGTCGAAAATATTGTAAGACAAAATGGTGGTGTGCCTGCAACAATAGGTATTCAGGGAGGAAGGCTGAAGGTCGGCTTGACTGAAGATGAAATTGAATACATGGGTAAAGCTGAAAAAGTGATAAAGACATCAAGGAGAGATATCCCTTTTATAGTGTCAAAAAAACTGGATGGAGCTACCACTGTAGCTTCTACTATGATAATAGCAGCCATGGCAGGAATAAAGGTTTTTGCAACCGGTGGAATAGGAGGAGTACATAGAGGAGCCCAGGAAACCTTTGATATATCAGCAGATCTGCAGGAATTGGCACATACAAATGTTGCCGTGGTATGTGCAGGGGCCAAATCAATACTGGATATTGGATTGACTCTTGAATACCTGGAAACAAACGGCGTCCCGGTAGTGGGCTATGGTACAGAAGAATTTCCTGCTTTTTATACAAGGAAGAGCGGTTATAAAGTTGATTATAGAGTTGACAATGCTGAGGAGCTGGCAGCAGCTATAAAAACTAAATGGGATTTAGGGCTTCATGGCGGTGTTGTTGTGGCAAACCCTATTCCTGAGCAATATGAAATGAATTATGATGTAATAACCAAAGCCATAAATGACGCAGTTAATGAAGCAGAAGCAAAAGGCATAAGAGGAAAGGAAACCACACCATTCCTTCTGGCTAAAGTAAAGGAATTGACAGGAGGAGACAGCCTTGAGTCAAATATTGCATTAGTGCACAATAATGCAAAGGTTGCCGCTCAATTGGCTGTAGAGCTAGTAAAACTCTATAGGTAGAAAGATTAGTAGGGGTAAGATTATGGGCAGATATATGAATTTGATGCCGAAATTAAGAAGGTTCCTGATATAGACGGGGCATATGTTGAGATAGCCTTTGATGTGAAAGCTGAGTTTGGCAAAGGCCGCGTACCTGTAACAGCTACATTTGACGGAGAGATTTATGAAGGCAGCATAGTTAAAATGGGTACTCCCTGCCATATTATCGGAATTAGAAAAGATATAAGAGATAAAATAGGAAAACAGCCGGGGGACATTGTACATGTAACTATTACTGAAAGACATAAAGGAGATGATGCACAAAAATAACGATATGTGTTAAAATGCAATTGTTATTAGATAGATAAGTATTGGAAAAGGAGTTGAAAAGCAGGGCTTGGTCATTGAATTTCAAGAACCTGCGTGGATATGAAAATAGGATTAGTTGGATTGCCTTCTGTAGGCAAAACAAGCTTGTTTAATCTCTTAACGGGAGCAGATGAGGAAGTTGCAGGTTTTTCTACAGGTAAAGTTGAGGCAAATCTGGGGATAGCCAGGATACCTGACGAAAGAATCGACTTTTTAAGCAAAATGTATGAACCTAAAAAAACTACATATGCAACAATTGAAGTTGTAGATGTTCCGGGTCTGGTAAGCGGTTCAAGCACAGGATTGGGAGTTGGCAATCAATTTCTTGATAATGTGAGAAAAACAGATGCATTGATACATATTGTAAGAGTTTTTGAATCTAATGATGTAGTTCATGTAGATGGTAGCCTAGATCCTATGAGAGACATAGAGACAATTAATATGGAACTGCTTTTTGCTGACTTGGGAATAATAGACAACAGAATACAAAGAATACAAACATCAAAAAAGGTCACTAAGGAAAACCTGGCTGAGTTGGAAGTGTTGAAAAAATGCAAGGAACGTTTGGAAAACGGCCTTCTTATTCACAGTTTAGGTCTCAGCGATGAAGAAAAAGAACATTTGAAAACCTTCAGCTTTCTTTCTGAGAAGCCTATGATTCTGGTGGCGAACCTGGACGAGGATCAGTTCAGAGCTAAAAATTACCCATCGAAAGATGCTCTATTGGAGTATTCCCAAAATACAAATACTCCTCTTATTGAATTATGCATAAAGTCTGAACTTGAGATAGCCAAGCTGGATCCGGAAGACAGGGAAATATTCTTGGAGGACCTAGGAATAGAAGAATCTGGAATAGATAAACTTTCAAGAACCGCCTACAATCACCTTGGATTAATATCATTCCTTACAGCTGGCCACGATGAAGTCAAAGCCTGGACTATACATAAAGGAACCACTGCTAAAAAGGCTGCCGGAAAAATACATTCAGATATAGAAAAGGGATTCATTAGAGCAGAAGTATGCAAGTTCAGACACCTGAAGGAATATGGCTCAATGCAGAAGGTTAAGGAAAAAGGCCTGGTAACATTAGAGGGCAAAGATTACATAGTTGAAGACGGAGATATTATAAATTTCAGATTCAATGTATAAAGAGAGAGGGTACAAATGAAGATAAGAAGTTTCTTGAAGCTGGTTGAAATACAAACGAAGGTTGCTAGTGTTGTTCCATTTATAGTAGGAACACTATATACCATTTATCATTACAAAACCTTTAAAGTGGTTAATTTTCTTATTATGTTAGTATCTCTGCTATGTATTGATATGGCAACAACAGCAATTAATAATTATCAAGACTATAGGAAGGCAATTAAGAAATACGGTTATGGATATGAAAGTCACAATGCTATTGTAAGAGATAAGCTTAGTGAAAGAAGTGTACGTATAACAATTTTTGCACTGCTTACTATAGCTACAGCATTTGGATTGCTGCTATTTCTGAATACTAATGTTATTGTTCTGCTTATAGGCATGCTATCTTTTCTGGTGGGAATAACCTATTCCTACGGACCGGTGCCTATATCCCGAACACCCTTTGGCGAAGTTTTTTCTGGCTTTACCATGGGCTTTTTCATCACATTTTTAGCTATATACATACATATATTTGATAATGAACTTATTACGTTAGCCTTGAAAGAGAGCATGCTAGGCATACAAATGAATCTGCAGGAGCTTGTCTATATTGCTTTGCTTACTGTACCTGCCATAATAGGTATAGCTGATATCATGCTGGCTAACAATATTTGTGATATTGAAGATGATATAGTGAATAATAGATATACTTTGCCAATATACATAGGTAAGGATAAGTCATTGAAAATCTTTGAAGTATCTTATTACTTCGCCTTTTTGGCGATTATAATATTGATATTATTGAAGATTATACCCTATACCTGCATTTTAAGTCTGTTGGCATTTTTGATTGTCAGAAAGAATGTAGAAGCTTTTAAAAAGGTTCAGACTAAAAAGGATACTTTCGTATTTTCAGTTAAGAATTTTATTATTATTAATGGTTCATTGGCAGTGACATTGCTGGTGGGAATTGCTGTAAGAAGTATTGTTTGACATATGATGGGTAAAACTTTATAATATTTACAAATAATATTTTTATATGAGTAATAATTATTGGAAGGTGGGTTAAATATGAAAGATAAGGTTGCTTTCTATCGTTGTGATATATGCGGGAATATGGTAGATCTTATGAAAAAAGGCGGAGGAGAGCTGGTTTGCTGCGGCAAGCCAATGACTAAGCTTGAACCCAATACTACTGATGCTGCAACCGAAAAACATGTGCCTGTAGCTAAAAGAGAGAAGGATAAAATAGTTGTACAGGTTGGTTCAGTGTTACACCCAATGATACCAGAACATTACATAGAATGGATTGCTGTAGTATCTGACGATAGTATAGAAATAAAATACCTCAAACCAGGACAGGATCCAATAGCTGTATTCTGTTATAAAGAAAATGTAGATGTTTATGAATACTGCAATCTGCATGGTTTGTGGAAATCAAGCCTTTAAGAATTTAATTGAATGACAATGGGAAAGATTTAAGAAATAATAGTAGCTTATTAATGCTCCTTTAGGGGAGCATTTTTGTTTGTCAAATAAAGTAAATATGGAGTTATAAAGGATTTTTTTATCAAAGGTAGAATTATGAGTAGTGTAATTTCATTAAAAGAGGTAGCAGTATGAAAAAAATAATTAAGAACGACAGATACAAAGCAATATTATTTCTAGTGATGGCTTCTGTACTATGGAGTACAGGAGGAATACTGATTAAGGCTGTAGATTGGAACCCGATAGCCATAGCCGGTTCAAGAAGCTTAATATCTTCCATTGTAGTATATTTATATCTCAGGAAACCAAAATTTACATGGTCCAAAGCTCAATTGGGAGGAGCTTTTTCTTATGCAGCTACAGTAATACTTTTTGTGGCTGCCAATAAGCTTACCACAGCTGCAAATGCCATACTTCTGCAGTTTACAGCTCCTATTTTTGTTGCCATATTGGGAGCATGGCTGTTAAAGGAGAAGATCAGATGGTATGATTATATTTCCATATTGGCTGTATTCGGTGGCATGCTGTTATTCTTCCTGGATAATGTAGGAGGAGGCAGCATGCTGGGAAATGCCCTTGCTGTAGTAAGCGGGTTCTTTCTGGCCTGTGTAACCATATCTCTCAGATTTCAAAAGGATGGTTCTCCTGTTGAGACTACATTAATAGGAAACCTGCTTACATTTATTGTAGCTATACCATTTATCGTTGGCGGACTGCCTGATTTAAGAAGCATTATTGCAATAGTATTGCTGGGAGTATTTCAGTTAGGAATTGCTTACATTCTTTATGCATTGGCTTCAAGACATTTGTCAGCAATAGAAACCATTCTTCTAACGGTTATAGAACCATTATTGAATCCACTATGGGTATTCCTGTTTGCCGGTGAGAAACCAAGTATTTATGCTGTATTGGGAGGAATAATAGTTATATTATCTGTTACTATAAGAGGTATTATTGTATCCAGGGAATCTGTTGCTGAAAATGATATGAATAAAACGGAGGTAAGCTAAGTGATTATTGATAAAAAAGATGAACTTGATCTTATAAAGCTGGACAGGAGTTTTTATAGCAAAAATGCAGTCAGGTTGTCCAAAGATCTTCTTGGCAAGTATTTGGTGCATTCAGTAAACGGAAAAGAACTTATTGGCAAAATAGTAGAAGTTGAGGCATACATGGGCATAGGTGATAAAGCAGCTCATAGCTATAATGGCAGAAGAACAACCAGGACAGAAGTAATGTATGGAGAAGAGGGTCATGCCTATGTATACTTAATATACGGCATGTATCATTGTCTCAATGTAGTGGCAGCAAAGGAAGGTATAGCCCAAGCAGTTTTAGTAAGAGCATTGGAACCGATCGATGGCTTAGAAAATATGTCATGCAACAGATATGGAAAAGCTTTGGAAGAACTAAAGAAAGGTCAAATAATCAATCTGACCAATGGACCTGGAAAGCTATGTAAAGCTTTTAATATAACCAAAGATTATAATGGAGAGGACTTGACGGGTAATAGGCTTTTTATATGTGAAAACAGGAGTTTCAAGGAAGATTACCATATTGTGGAAACAAAAAGAATAGGAATAGATTATGCGGAGGAAGCAAAATATTTTCCCTGGAGATTTTATATAAAGGATAATCCTTATGTAAGTGTTATATAGTTATATAATAAAGTTATGTATTGGGGGTTATAGAATGAAGAAGCCAAAGGTGGCAATCATTTTTACAGGGGGAACCATATCCATGTCGGTAGATCCAAGGATAGGAGCTGCCATACCTTCTCTGTCAAGTGATGAGATAATGTCACTGGTTACTAACATTGATAAATTTGCAGAAATAGAATCCATTGAATTCGGCAAGCTTCCTGGGCCTCATATGGACCCACTGAAAATGATGGAATTGAGAACTTTAGTCCTGGATACTGTACAGAGAGAAGACATATGTGGCGTTATTATCACTCATGGTACAGACACATTGGAAGAAACGGCTTACTTATTAGACTTGTCAATCAATTGCGACAAACCTATTGTGGTTGTAGGTGCAATGAGAAACAGCTCTGAACTGGGATATGATGGTCCCAGCAATCTTGCAGCTGCAGTTTGCACAGTCATATCGCCGTATTCAAAGAATAAGGGTGTTTTAGTTGTTATGAACAATACAGTTAATGCAGCAGGGGAAGTGACAAAAACCAATACTTTAAGTCTTGATACCTTTAAATCTCTGGAATTTGGAGCTTTAGGTGTTGTTGATAACGACAGGGTTATATATCATAGAGATGTTGTAAACAGACAATATATCCCTACAGATAAAATAGAAACTAATGTTGATTTAATCAAATGTGCAGCAGGAATGGATTCTAAATTCATAAAGTATTCAGTGGATACGGGAGCAAAGGGAATCGTGCTTGAAGCACTGGGAAGAGGAAATGTGCCACCTAAAATGCTTGAAGGCATAAAATATGCTATAGATAAAGGAGTTTTTGTAGTTGTAGTATCAAGATGTCCAACAGGCAGAGTATTGGATACATATGGCTATGAGGGAGGAGGAAAACAGCTCAGGGAGATGGGAGCAATATTTGGAGGAGATCTGCCGGGGCAAAAGGCAAGAATAAAACTGATGCTTGCTCTTTCAATAACTCAAGATATGAATGAATTACGGCAGATTATGGAACATGGACAGTATTACGAAAATGAATTATAGCTTATAAAGCGATATAATAAAGGCATATGTGCAAACTAACATATGCTTTTATTTTATGCTTAAACCAATTTTTATTGGAAATGTATAAAGGTAAAGTATATAATAGTATATAAAACTGTTTGAAAGACACCTGGTAATATGTCAAGATAAAAGTTTAGACAAATTGGAAAATACTTTTTGACAAAAGCCTGAAAAAGGGGATAGCAAACAAAGCCTACTTACAACCACCAAAAAGTGGTAAT
>Ga0134092_1000570_pt1 | contig 37196 bp, 33 predicted proteins | sample 3_6taG_FD_94454 | JGI IMG/M metagenome (GOLD analysis project Ga0134092, IMG submission 94454) | Switchgrass degrading microbial communities from high solid loading bioreactors in New Hampshire, USA - 3_6_20_6_A3 metaG | ecosystem: Engineered > Bioreactor > Semi-continuous > Anaerobic >... | reverse complement strand
TATATCCGATTTATTATGCCGAAATAAAGCTTTTATAATTTTAAAGTTTTATACTTTTTTTATGCCGGTTATTACTAAATTATTTATTGCCTATGAAATCTCAAAAAATCTCTTCTTAAAATCATCCCTTCCTCAGCTTCACCACATTGGCGGCGCTGCGGCGGCGACTGTCTTCTATAGCGGCATAATGCTTCTTTGTAGTATTGACATCTTTATGGCCCAGAACATCGGCTACCAGGTAGATATCGCCGGTTTCACGGTACAGGTTTGTACCGTATGTACTTCTCAGCTTGTGAGGTGTGATTTTCTTTAATTTTGTAACGGCAGAGGCATATTTTTTAACCAGATTTTCAACGGAGCGGACCGACATGCGTTTCATCTGCAAGGATAAAAACAGGGCATTGGTATGGCCTTCTTCCGGTATCAATCTTTTTCTTTCTTCCAAGTAATTAAGCAAAGCTTCCCTGACCTCGTCTCCGAAATAAATAACAACCTCATTTCCGCCCTTACGTCTTATTTTTATCCCGTTATTGTTAAAATCCACATCGTCAATATCCAGGCCCACACATTCGGAAACACGGATTCCTGTACCCAACAAAAGAGTCAGCAAAGCCAGGTCTCGGGTTTTGGTTTTTGAATGAAATTTTTTCTGGGCTTTTGTTAAGTTTTCCGGATTTTCGACTTCATCAAGCAGCATAGCCACTTCGTCTGGATCGAGGCGGATAATTTCTTTTTCATGAATCTTAGGTATATCAACAAGCGAAGGAGGATTGGTTTTTATAATCTGCTTTTTATAAAAATAATTATAAAAGCTCCGTAAAGATGCTAATTTACGTTTTTTGCTGTTTTCACGGTTGACGTACTCTTTTCCGTCAGAATTATAATAATTAAGATACTCCAAATATTCCTCTATATCGAGAGGGGACAGTTGATCCAATACGTCAACCTTTATATCCGTAATGGGAGTGTTCTTAAAATGAGGATTATTGTTAGCCAGAAATTCAAAAAATACTCCCAAATCATAAGCATAGGCTATTCTTGTTCTGGATGAGGTGGTGTTCTCTATTCCCCGGAAGAAATCTTTGCAAAACCTGGGGAGCTTTTCAAGAAGATTACGCAGTTTAACTGCATTATCAATATCCACCTGGTCATGATAATTCAGTTCAGCCATAGGGATGCTCCTTTCGTAGGACGATTTTTGATACGGATACCCTTAATTTTTTCTTTATAAGCATAAGGCATGGACTTTGCTAGACTTTTGCGTAAAAAGGGACATTTTAATGATTACTATTATGAATAGAAAAATAAATTTCTTTATCACTTAATTTTGATCCAGAGACCATCCGTCAATATTTCCTTCTCTAATGGCATTAAAGAGTCTCTTTTTAAGGCCGGGACTCTGTTTATTCATGGTTTTAATCAGTTGCTTCATTTCTTCCCGTTTTGTATAGCCGTCAACGGGGCAAGGGTTTTCAACAACCGGGAGCTGATAGGTATTTTTAAAACCTATTATATCTTTTTCTTCCAGGTAAATAAGAGGCCGTATCAGAGTTATGTCTGACCTGTCAAGGTATGTAACGGGAGAGAAGCAGTGGAAACGGCCTTCATAAAATAATGATAACAGCATAGTTTCAATTACATCATCAAAGTGATGGGCATAAGCTTTTTTATTGCATCCCAGTTCTTTTGCCTTTTTATTAAAAGCCCCTTTTCTTAGTCTGGCACACAATGAACAGGGATTGCTTTCTTTGCGGTATTCAAAAAGAATATCGGCTATATCCGTATCTACGACCGAATAATTTACGCCTAATTCTTCGCATAATTTAGCCACGCCTGAAAAATCGGCATCTTTATAACCCATATTGATTGTTATGGCCTGTATATCATACTTTTTGGGATAAAATTTTTTAAGTTCGTTTAAAGCATAAAGTAAAGTCAGGCTGTCTTTGCCACCGGATACTCCTACAGCTATCGTATCTCCGTCCTGTATCATTCCGTAATCGTCGACAGCTCTTCTTACAAATCCAAGTAGTCTTTGCAGTTTCATATATCTCCTGTACCTTTCCATTTAGATTTAGTTTAAAAGAATAATTTAATAAAAATTTTTAAAATTATATATTATTTTGAATTCTGAAATAAAAATAAGCATATCACGTATATTCTAACATATTTGCTTCGAATTGAAAACATGGACAAAACGTGTATGCACATTCTAATGCTGTAGTATCTGGTTTTGACTGTTTATATTTAAAATATAAAATACATATTATTAGCAATAGCAATATTCTAAAATTGTAGAATAATGTAATTTGATTTGAATTATATATACTACAATAGTAGATTTTGGTAATTAGCAATTAATCGGTAATAAATCTATAAAATAATTTAAAATATTATGGTTTATATACTTTTTCGATTAATAATCCAAAAAAATCTTATTTGTGACACAGTTTTAACACTTTTTAACACTATTGTAATAATTGCCTTATAGATGAAAAGCATACCATTAAAGTTTGCCAATATGCAAATGATAAACTTAAAAGCTTTATTTTTCAAGTAAATTTTAAAATTAAAGATAATGATAAACTATCAAACTCAAATACAAAAGATCAAACCGAAAATACGAAAGTAATTTTAATTTTATTAACTAAGATGCAAAAGAAAATAAAATTAGAGATTACAAAGGAAAATGAGAAAAGCAAAAGACAGGGAAATCAAAAGAAGGCAGTAAGCCGGTCAGGCAACAGTCAAATGACGAATTATGAATAAAAACAAAAGATAAAAATTCAAATATAACGTATAAAGTGGTTTTATATACTGAATAACCGTTAAATTTACATAAGAATTAAAATCAAAATGGCTTATAGAAAATTTTGTACTAAAACAGATAAGTCAAGTAGACTAAAGAAACTGCAGACAAAGGATTTTACAAGGAGTTGATGACAGAAGATGATATATGGAATGCAAAAGGAAAGAAAAAAGAAAGTTTACAGCTTAAAAACGGATAATAAGAAGTTTACGGTCATGCCGTTATTGTTCTTTATGATCGGCATACAACTTTGCTTCCTAAGTAAAGAACAGGTAATGGCCGCTTCAGGTCTAAGAATTTATAATTACACAACAAAAAAGGAATATACATATACAGATGCACAGATCAAGGTAACATATAACGGAAAGCAGATAAGTAAAGACAGCACACCGGGTATTCTTCAGAACGGTTATGCTTTGGTTTCATATAAAGACATTTTTGCAAATTCGCCTATTAATGCCGATTGTGTATATGATAAGGCTGCAGGCACAGTTTCTATTTCTAAATATGGGACCACAATTGTGCTTAAAATCGGAAGTACGGAAGCATATATAAACGGGAAAAAAGTTACCGCACCGGTAGCACCGGTAAAAATAAAATATGTAAAAGAAGACGTTACTAAAATTCTTGTTCCATCCAGATTTGTAAGTGAAAATCTCGGATTTAAATATACCTGGAAAAAAGAAATAAGCACTGTTGCAATTGAAAGAGATTCTTTCCCTATGCTTCTTTCTTACAATGACGGGGAACCTTTTTACTATACAGGAACGCAGGGGAAAGTAACCATAGACGGAAAAGCCGTGGACCTTGGCAATATGCCAAGCGTTATTACCAACAATACAGCCATGTTAAGAGCCAAGAGGGTTTTTGCCGATTCAGCCATCAAAGCGAAGTATAAATATAATTCAAAGGATAAAACAATAACTTTAACAAGAAACGGAAATGTTCTGGAAATGAAGATTGGAAGTTCGGTTGCTTACTTAAACGGTAACCCTTTTATACTTGACACGGCTCCTATGATTGTAACCAATCATGATGTTGAGACTTCTTATGTCATGGTTCCGGGCAGTGTTACAGCAACCTGCCTAGGCTTTGATTATCGTTGGGATAAAAATACGGGAACTTCTGTTATTACATCAAGAAAAGACAGTCAAACAGAAAAACCGCAGGAAACAATTCCAAACAATAATAACGATCAAAAGGAAGAAGCACCTGAATTAGGAGATTCTCCTGTGACCTGGGATGCTGGAAAGATTCATTATCAGTGGGAAACTCCGAAAGAATTAATCAGATCGGGAACAGGAGTTCAAACAATCGATAACGGCAGCCAGGCGGACGAAAGTGGAGTTATATATTCGGTATCAAGAATTTACGATAATAAAATGTATGTAAATTCCGAAACTTATGCAATTTATTCAACAGCTCCATTTACAAAGGTTACGTCAAATGCCAAAGGAAATCAAATTCAACTGGATATATCAAATATGTATATTTCTGATTATACATATTCAATGAGCGAAATCAGTGACGGAATATTAAATACTGTCCATACCTATATGGCTGACACCAAAAACAGCCGCCTGGATTTTAAGCTTAATACAGATAAGTTTACTTATGATTTGGCCTATTCTTCCGAGTATAATAATATTTTGTATCTTACGATATATTATGATTATTTAAACAAGGTGGTTATCGGCACCAACGATACAATGGATTATATTACTTTAACGTGTAATTTTCCTATAAATCCGGTTATCAATAATTTTTATACCACAATAACAGTAGACCTTCCCGGAATTAAAAAAGGTTTCGGCGACCAGTTTGTGAATATAACAGATGCGATAAACTTATATTATACCAGTGTATATTATACTTCTGACGGAACTCATTTGATACTGGGTTTAAAGAATTCTGCCGATTATTATATAGCGGAAGAAGGAAATTCATTCACCATTATGCTTCCTAAAGACAAAAATACAATACCGGTTGTTCCAAAAGAACCTGATCCGGGGAAAAATGATCCGGTTGTACCCGAAAATCCTGTATCCGGTGCGGATCAATATCAATTAATCATACCAAATCCTTCCGGCCTTAAGATAAGTCAAATTGAACATGAAGATCAGTATTATAATCTCAGATTCTCCATAAAACTGCCGGGAGATTATGTATCATATTTTAGTAAAAATCCGATAAAGGTTAATTCCGGTGTAATAAAAGATGTTTCAGTAATTTTAAACTCTAAGAATAAAACGGAGATATTGGTAACTACATCAAAGATACAGGGATATAAGTTGTATGCAGACAAAAATTATATATATGTAAAAGTGGCTAATCCCAAAGATATATATAAAAATATCGTTGTATTAGATCCGGGTCACGGGGGATCACAGCCGGGTGCCTATTATTTTAATACCTATGAAAAAACCTTAAACTTTAAAATCCTGTATGAGATAGGAAAGCAGTTTTTTGAATCTGACCCCGACAAACTTAAAGTTTATTATACAAGAATTTCTGACGTGGACGTTTCGCTTGGAGACAGGGCTGCTTTTGCGGAGAAAGTCGGAGCCGATTTATTCGTAAGCCTTCATATGAATGCAAGCACGAGTAAATCGGTATACGGTACTGAAGTTTATTATTCCGCCAGCAACAATAAGCCGAACAAAGCCGGGCTTACCAGTGAAATCCTTGCAAAGTTATTTGCCAATAACATTACATATGCCCTAAAAACACACAATCGAGGTATAAGAGCAGAAAAATATACAGTAGTACACAAAAATACTGTTCCGGCTGTACTTATTGAACTTGGTTTTATGTCAAACCAAAATGAATTTAAAAAGCTTTCTGATCCGGATTTTCAGTATTTAGCTGCTAAGACAATATACGAAACCCTGCTTCAGGTATTCGAACTATATCCGACCGGAAGATAATTCATTCGGACAAAAATCAGATGATTTTAGTCGGATAAAGTAAAAGGAGGAGAAAATGAAGAATAAAAAAATAAATATATTTTATAAGATAACAGCAATATGGCTTGTTATTATAAATATGATTATTATGCCTTTTGGATCAATGAAAGTTTATGCTGCAGAAAATAATGATGAACTTCATGCAGTATGGATCTCGTATCTAGAATTTAACGACCGTCTGAAAGATCCTTCAACAGGAAAACTTGGATATACAAAAGAAAGGTTTGAAGCGGTTGTAGATGAAATGTTTGACCAGGCAGTAAGCCTTAATATGAATGCGGTTATAGTCCATGTAAGACCGTTCGGCGATGCCTTTTATCCTTCCGAATACTTTCCCTGGTCTAAATACGTTTCCGGGACCCAGGGTAAGGACCCCGGATTCGACCCTTTGGAATATATGGTAGAAGCTGCCCATGAGAGGGGCTTGGAGTTTCATGCCTGGATTAATCCTTACCGTGTGACCAGCGGTACTACCGATATAAGTACTTTATCTAAGGATAACAAGGCAAGAAAATGGATGAATTCCAAATCAAAAGATCAACAAAGGCGGGTATTGTCTTTCGGCGGATCATTATATTACAATCCTGCCGATCAATGGGTACAGTTTTATATCAGAAAAGGGATAGAAGAGATAGTAGAAAATTATGATGTGGACGGAATTCATTTTGATGACTATTTTTATCCGACTTTAGGTTCAAATTATGCCAAGAGCTTTGATTATCTTGAATATGAAGCATATGTGAAAGAAGCAAAAAAAGAAGGCAAAAAACCCTTAAGTATTCAGGACTGGCGCCGTGAAAATGTAAATAAATTAATAAAAAGTGTATATAAAACAATAAAAGCAGTTAATAAAAATGTGGTATTCGGCATCAGCCCCGGTGGATTTTTGGATTATCTTTTGATGGATGACCGCTATTATTGCGATATTGAAACTTGGCTGTCAAAGTCCGGTTATGTGGATTATATTGCCCCGCAAATTTACTGGTCCTTTAGCCATTCCAAATATCCGTTTGATAAAACTTTGGATCGCTGGATTAAACTGCGAAAGAATAAAAATATAAAGATTTATGTGGGAATTGCGGTGTATAAAGCCGGATCAAGCGAAGATAACGAATGGAAGAATGATGCCAAGATACTCAAAAAACAGGTGGAATATGGAAGGAAAACCGGCCAGGTAGACGGATACTTATATTTCAGGCATGATTTCTTTTATAAGAAAGCTACCAGGAAAGGTGTTGAAAATCTCCTTAAAATCATACCCTAATGCCTCCTGTGAAATATTTATATAAATTCCGAACAGGTTTCTTAAAAAGAAACCCATGAAAATAGTACGCAATACAGACGAAATATGCTTGCGTACTATTTTTTTATTGTGTTTCTGAATATGCCTTATAATACTGCTTGGGGGAAAGTTTGAATTCTTTCTTGAAATTGCGGACAAAGGTGGAATAATCGTCAAAACCGCATAAGGCACAGGCTTCTCCGGCCTGCATACCGTTTTTAATGTAATCCGAAGCTTTTATAATTCTTTTTTTCTGTATATAGTTGTATAAGGTATAACCCGTTTCCTGTTTAAAAAGATGCATTAGATAATATCTGTTTAGATAGAATTTATTTGATATATGTTCAATGCTTAAATCGCTGTCCAGATTATCATTTATATAACTGATTATCTGTTCAATTCTGGGATCGTATCTTACATCTTCCAGTCTTTTTTTGATATCCATTCCGAAAAAAAGCCGGTTTATTTTTACCATCAATTGAATGAACAGGGCATTTTTAAGTATATCGCTTCCAAAGGAGTCATCATTTATTGCTCCTTCCAAATCATCCAGTGTCTGTTTTATGGAAGGAATATCTTTTTTATTTAAGCGAATCATGTTCATTTTTCGTTCCGTTGCCAGGGTAAAACAACTTTGAAGATCGCAGTCATTTTTTTTGTGGGCATCAAGAAAACGGGGGTTTAGCCAGAGTATAATCCGTTCATAAGGCACATGAGGGCTTACAATCGGCTGATGGATGTCATATTTTCCGACAAGGAGTATATCCCAGGGTTTTAATATATAGGATTTTCCTTCAATGATATAGGTAACATCCCCGGATAAAAATATTATTATTTTATTAAAATCATGGTAGTGAAATTCGTATTCATTTTTTTTCTGGTCCTTTAATTTAAAGAACAAAAAGTCTTCGTTAAGGTAACCTCTCTTTACTGTTTCTTCATGCTTGCTTTTATCCATATTTTCTCCCAAAAGTTAGTATTGGATAATAAAGTCTAATGCTGCTGCAATACTTCAAGCAGTAAGTCAATATAGGTTATGTATGCAACATTCAAATTATCCATATGGCTTTATTGTACATAATAAAAGCACTAATTGCAATATATCAAACATATATTGCAACAAATTTCGTAAATGTTGTTAGTATAATATACTTGAGAAATGAACATAGGGAGGAGAAAGTTACTCGTGAAAAACTTAATTAAGAATTATGCTTCATCATTAATTTTGCTCTTATCAATTTTAGTTGGCGGTATTATCGGAGTTATTATGGGGCCGAAAGCTAGTGTACTTGAACCTTTTGGCCAGATATTCCTTAACCTGATATTTACACTTATTGTACCTCTTGTTTTCTTTAGCGTGACTTCTTCCATAGCAAATATGGGTGGCATGGGAAGGCTTGGCAAGATCCTTTTTAACATAATTATTGTTTTTGTTGCTACAGCAGTAATATCCGCATTGGTATCCATGATTGGCGCTTATATTTTCAATCCGATAAAAGGTTTGGATGATCAGGCTATAGAAAGTATTTTGCAGGATACAGACGGAGATGTAAGTGAAGAAGCTAATAATGTTTCTATTGCACAGCAATTGGTAAAAACAATAACAGTCGGTGATTTTTCCGATCTGTTTTCAAGAAGCAATATGCTTCAGTTAATTGTCATATCTGTTTTATTTGGGTTGGCATTGGTAATGGCGGGAGAGAAGGCCAATGTGGTAAAGGATTTCCTGAATGCATGTTCCTCTGTAATCATGAATATGATTAAAATTATTATGTATTATGCACCGTTCGGACTTGCATGCTTTTTTGCATCCCTTACCGGACAGTTGGGGACACAGATTCTTGAAGGATATCTGAAAGTATTTTTACTGTACATCGGTTTATCGGTTGTTTATTATTTTGGTTTCTTTACCATCTATGCTTATGTTGCAGGGGGAAGTGCTGCCGTTAAGGCTTTTTGGAAAAATGCCATAGCACCTGCTGTTACGGCCCTGGCGACTTGTTCCAGTGCAGCTTCCATTCCGGTAAATCTAGATGCAGCTAAAAAGATTGGTATACCGGATGATATTGCAGAAACAGTTATTCCATTGGGTGTAAATACCCATAAGGACGGTTCCGTAATCGGCGGTGTATTAAAGATTGTCTTCCTGTTCGGATTGTTCGGAAAGGATTATAATAATATACCTATGTTTTTATCCATCCTTGTCGTAAGTTTACTGGTCGGTGCGGTTATGGGTGCCATACCCGGCGGAGGAATGATAGGAGAGTTGCTGATTATAAGTGTATATGGTTTTACTCCTGCTGCATTCCCTGTACTGGCGGTTATAGGTACTATTATTGATGCTCCGGCAACCCTTCTTAATGCGTCCGGAAATACCGTATGTGCCATGCTGGTAGCCAGATTTGTGGACGGAAAGAAATGGATGAGAAAAATTAAAGAGTAATAATATGTAAAGCAAATATATTATTTAGGGAAATTTAAATAAATAAAAAAACACCTGCCGTGTTTAATTATCAACGGATATTTAATGTCCGATTATGATAATTCAAACACCGGCAGGTGCTTTTTGTTTGCTTTTATACGTAAACCTTTTTTATAATAGAAAGAATTATGAACAGGCTGTTTATTAAACTTTGGACTATTATATTATTTTTTCTTGAAACAGTTTTAAATATTGTTAATAAATAAAGGTTTACAGCATAAAGCAAACTTTATACTTTACATTTTACGATAAGCTGTTATTTTACGGTGACAATACATCTTACAAGTTTATCGCCCACTTCGGCGATTATTTTTGCTGTACCGGGTGCTTTTGCCGTAACAAGACCGTTTTCATCTACGGTAGCTACAGAGTTTTTGTTTGAAAACCAATTTATATCGCTGTCAGTACCGAGAACGTTAAGGCTATAGGTTTCACCTTTTTTAAGCGTAAGCTCGTTTTTCGAAATTTTTAAAACATTAACTTCACAGGTAGCTTTAAGACCGTTTGCAGTAGCTGTGATTATGGCGGTTCCGGGACCTTTTGCGGTTACTTTACCATTGCTGTCAACATCGGCTACTTTTTTGTCGCTTGTAGTCCAGGTTACCTTGTCTTTGGTGCCGGATGCAGACAATTTAATTACATTTCCGAAACCGTCGCGGGTCAAGCTGAATTTGCCGTCATATTCGAGTACGGCGGATTCGTGGTTAAGGGTAAGTTCAATAACGTTTACATTACTGGTTATATTTTTACCGTTAAAGGTTGCGGTAATTGTTGCGCTACCTTTTCCCACAGCAGTAACTAAACCGTCATCCGAAACTGTGGCTACTTTTGTGTTACTTGATTTCCAGGTAACATTTTTGTCTGCTCCCCAGAGGGTAAGTTGGTAAGTACCTTTGGGTGCCAATGTAATATCTTTTTTATTCATTTGAACTATAGTAACTTTGCAGGTTAATGTCTTATCACCTACATATGCATATATTTTGGTGCTTCCCCAACCCATAGCGGTTACTTTACCGCCGCTTGTTACGGTAGCAGCCTTTGTATTTGCTGATTTCCAGGTTACTTTCTGGCTGGTTCCATTCACTTTAAGAGTTCGATAATGACCAAGCTCCAAAGTCAGATCGGTTTCATTAAGATATACTTTGCCAGCCGCTTGAGCACTTATTTTCTCTTTTGTAATCAGAATTGCCGCGAACAGGGCAAGGCCTGTCAGTGCGTAGGCTATGTACCTAAGTCTTTTCTTCACTGTTGATCCTCCTTACATAAATATGTTTTAGTTGCAACGGAAACAGACATATTTTTACGTAATATGACTGAAATTCCTTTTTTATTATAGACCGTATGAAAGGGTGCTTCATTATTAAATTACTGGAAACAAAACGTATGTTCTGTAATTTCATAAAAACCTATAATTTAATGATTTCTACTGTTGCTAATAAGAAGTGGAAAAGATTCGGTAAATTAATATAATAAAAAAGTTTAAATAAACGGTATTCTAAAATATGTATTGGATTATGCAGGTATTATTGCTATAATTAGGTTAATTATATCCAATTGTAACTAAAAATCGGGGAGGTTAACCAATGTTACAGGTCAGTAATCCTGCAGGAATTTGATTGATAAGGTCGAGTATTCGGAAAGATACATGTGATAGACAATTATTTATTACTTTAATCTAAAAACCGCGCAGAGTTATTCTGAGCGGTTTTTTATAAAGGAACATACCCAAAAATTTAATTAGGCATAGTTAAACAGGCTAATAAAAGTTAGTAATATATGTATTTTGAATAAAATATTTACAATAATTTGTACAAAATATACAAATTAATTATTTATAAAATGTAAATACATGGCAATATTATATAATGAATATATTATGTAAATTAATGGTAATAATTTAATTTTAAGAAAATGTACGTATAATCAAAATTATGCAGTTAATTTGCTGATAAAATAATGATAAATAATGATTTTAATAGACCTGATCATAATTATAATAGTTAATTCTGAAAGCCGGTATAATTAATTTAAATATTTGATTATCTATATATAATGATTATCTATATATAATAATGAAGATAATTGCTTAAGACAAAGGTTTTGTTTGCTAAAAAGTTATTTATAAAAATATCATAAAAATCAAAATTCGGTTATTAATAAAGATTTAGTCCATATTAAAAAATTATTAATAGGATTTAGTTATTAAAATAAAGATCAAATGAATTAAAGTGCAGGTAATTTAACAAAAACAATCAATTAAATAAATAGAAAAATCTTAGAAAAAATTTATCAGGAATTTTAATGAATAATAATTTTAAATGAATAATGCTAAATTCAAATTTAATTTCATAAATTAAAAAACTACGATAAATAACAGATCAAATTAATTTAAAAATAACAAAAAGATATGTATAAATACATAATGAGTAAAGAAATGAATTAAGTAAGCGTTAAGGCATAAAAAAGCCGGTTGACAGGCGAAGGCTTAAATGTACCTATTTTTGACTATCAACATTTCGTTAAACTATGGTTTTGCGAATAGTTACGAATACAATAAAACAGAAGCAAATAGCCAAGATTCCCTACTTCTGCTAAATTTATCACATAATATATGGTAAATAATATTTTTAAAATAATATTATTATTGTAAAGCTTTTTTAGGAATATATAATATATCATCGATATTGTTGCCGGTATAACGCATTTTTGTGTTTTATTCATCAAAAGTTTTGACTCATTAGGCATATTATATTCGACTTAAAAAACATTAATTTCAATATAAATTTCTATTATTTATAATTTTTGTTATGTATTTTTTTAAATCCTTTATGGTATTTTTCATTCAGTTCAATAATATAATATGTTTCAGGCTGCTTAGAAAAATAATTTTTATGTAGCCTATATTCATATTCTTAGGCTAATACTCTTGCTCCTATTGATATCATAAAATCTATGGCCTGTTTATTTTCTTCCGGATAAGCTGCGTCAAACTGATAACCGCTATAATTATATTTTATGTATTTATAAAATTCCATAGCAACTGACCTGTAATCTTTATGGGCGAAAACCCTTCCGACAGCCTCCAGGTACTTTTCTTTCGGTTCCACACATAAAGCCAATACAGCGGTTAATGTATTTTCATTAATTACATTACCATTAACAGATACCAACAATCATCATTGGGATGATTTAACATATTTCAAAAATGCTTTACTATATTATCAAAATCGGCAGGAAATATTAAAAAACCTCTCTAAAGCCCTGTTTTCAAATTAAAACTTTTTTATAGAAATCAGTCCCTATTTAATATAAAAAATTTATATATAAAAAAGAGATTTTAATTTTCATTAAAATCTCTGCTCGTTTAATATTCGTTCAAGTTCCATTATTTCAGCTCTTGATAATTCCTGATTTTTTAAGTACTCGTTAAAAAATGTACATAAGGAACCGTTATATAATTTGTCTAACAAGGCCTTTGTTTCAATATTCTGCACCGCTTTTTTGGATATGGCCGCACGGCATAAGAAGCCGGGATCTTCTCTTTTAATGGCACCTTTATCTATCAGTCTTTTAATTACTGTATAAGTCGTATTCTTTTCCCAACCTATATATTCTTTAATTATTTTTGAAATATCTTTGGCGGCTAATACTTTATTGGACCACAAAAGTTCCATGATATTTAGTTCGCCTTCATGCAATCGGATTTCCGATTTCGCCACAGTATGATACACCCCTTTAAAATAAATATACACATACTACATATGTAGAAAAAACATAAGCTGTTAAAATACCTTCTAAGACTGATAAAATTTTTAGCTGCAAAAGAAATGTATTTTATTCAACTAGCCATATCATTATTTTGAATTATAATACTACTGTTGTAGAAAAATATAACAATAATAAACGACAAATGTAGTAGCAACGTTGTATCAATATTCTATAGTAATAGAAAAAGAAAGTCAAGCTAAAAAGGAATGCAATTTTTTATATTTTGTTACATTTCATTTAATAAATCGCATCCGTTTTATTTTACATCATAGGACTAAAGGTTTTTTTATCGGCAAAATGAAATTTTTTATTCGAATAATGGAAATAAATTATATGCAAAATACCGCATAATATGGAACATACTTTACATTTTTTGAGTAACCGAAATTTCTTGAAGATATTTTAATGGCATAAGGGAAGTCAGTCTTCTGTTTTAAAACGCTGAGATTCTTTGATCGGGTATTTTCGTCGGTGAACAACTCCACCGGTATTATATATCCGTCTTTAGGAATTAAAAAATCAATTTTAGCCGTAGAATCAGATTCCCAAAACATTATAGGATAACCGTTGGCCTGCAAGTTTTCGGCTACATAGTTTTCCAGGATGGCCTTTGATGCAAGTTTGTTAAATGGAGGTTTAACCTGTTTTGTGATAAGTGAATTAAGAATACCTACATCTGAAAGATAAAGTTTGAAACTGGTTAATTCGTTTACATTCAGCCTTTTTTCTTCCAGTATGACATTAATTTTTGAAAGTTCATCGCTTGTAATTTTATAGCTTGGAATAATGTAATTTCTGTCTGCCAGGTTTTGTATTGATTCCTTATACATGGCATGGGTAGTCCCTTTTCGGATCAGTTTGTATTGAAACTTTTTATTTTCTTTCAGCAACTGTAAAGGGATACTGCCAAGAACCTGATTCATTTTCAATGCTTCACTGTCCGAACTGATATTGCTTAGGTAACTTCTGTATGTACCCATCAAAAGCATGTGGTTTTCGGTTATGTTTAAAAGATTGTCAAAGTTAAGGTATTCATTGATTATACCAGGCATTCCGCCGATTATAAGATAGAGATTAAAAAGGCTAAGGAGTTCTTTATGGACTATTTCTGGTATTTTTTTATCCGTTTCAAAATGGGTTATAATCGTTTCTATGTACCAGTCCTTTGCTATTGCCACTAAAAATTCATTAAAGAGCAAAGGATAAACCGGAATATGATAATACAGATCAAGTACTTCTTTTTTTATAGGACTGCTGGATATGGCTATAATACGGTGAAATTCTCCCGTAAACTGGAGTTCTGCAAGCATATTTAGGGCATCCGGACAGTGGCTTACTTCGTCAAGTATCAAAAGCCTGTCCCCGCTTAAATTATCTAGCGATAAGCCGGTCTTATTCACACTATAATACTCCAGTAAAAGGGCTGAAACTTTAAAAGGATCTTTAGACTTAAACAGCTCGGATGCCATTGCATCATGTTCGAAGTTTACATAAAGGAACTGCTCATAAAATGATTTCGCAAAATCGCATGCCAGGTAGGTTTTACCGACACCTTTGGCGCCGGTAAGTATAACAGGCCTGACATCTTCATTTTGACTCCATTTCAATAAATGTTCGATAGCTGTTCTTTTCACCGATATTATCCCCTTACGGTCAATCTTAATTTCATTAGTAAATCATTAAAATAATCCGGCAAAGGAGCCTGAAATTCCACGTATTTGCGGGTGGTGGGATGAATAAATCCAAGTACGCCGGCATGCAATGCCTGGCCTTCCAGCTTAAAAGGGTCTTTTGCCGGGCCGTATACTGTATCGCCGACTACCGGATGATTGATACTTGCCATATGTACCCTGATTTGATGGGTACGGCCGGTTTCCAGCCGGCATTCTATATAGGCGTAATTGCCTAAGTTTTCAATAACCCGGTAATTTGTAGCCGCATATTTTCCGTTTCTTACGTTAACAGCCATTTTCTTGCGGTCTTTCGGATGCCTTCCGATACTTGCTTCCACTCTCCCGCTTTCTTCTTTGAAACTGTTATAAACTATTGCATGGTAAACTCTTGTGATAGAATGTACTTTTAATTGCTCTGCTATAAACCTGTGGGCATTATCGTTTTTACAGGCTACGATTACTCCTGTTGTATCTTTGTCTATGCGATGGACTATTCCGGGCCTTAAAACCCCGTTTATCCCGGATAATTGCCCCCTGCAATGATACAGTAAAGCGTTGACCAAAGTGCCTGTTTCGTGCCCCGGTGCGGGATGTACTACCAGGCCTTTAGGTTTGTTTATAACTATGATATCGGCATCTTCATAAATTATATTTATGGGAATGTTTTCGGGCACAATTTCTGTCTCTTTAGGTTCAGGTAGGTATATTTCTATAGTCTGGCCGCCTTTGACCTTAAAATTGGCTTTTACGGCTTTTCCTTCTACTAAAACTTTTTCTTCCGTAATAAGTTTCTGAAGATAGGATCTGGATAAATCATCCATAACCGTTGACAGGTATTTGTCAATCCGGACATTGTTATATTCGTCCTCTACTTCAATCCGGATTATTTGCTCCTGTTCTTCTATATCTTCCAAAAGGTCATCGTCCATCGGATAAATCATCCTTAATATTCTCCTTATCCATTGCATCATTTACTTTAGGTCTTTTTTTGAATATGTTATCCAAAAATTCCAGATCACTTTCTTTATAATAAAAAATACCCAGGATTAACAGTAATAAACAGGATACGGTAAGATAGCTGTCTGCTATATTGAAAATGGGAAAATCAATAAGTTCAAAATAAATAAAATCAACAACATATTTTAAAGTTATCCGGTCTATAAAATTACCGACAGCCCCTGCCAGGATAAATACCCATATAATTTGAATAGGACGGTATTTTTTATCTTTAGGTATCTGAAAATACAAAAATACAAGCAGAATCGAAAGAATTACGGTGATGACCGAAAGCATAGCGGTCTTTCCGGTCAAAATACCCCATACGGCTCCGGTATTTTCATGGTACTGAAGCTTAAGAACTCCGGGAAGTATACTTATGGGCCCGTTTTTCCGTAAATTTATTCTGGCCCAGTATTTTGAGGCCTGGTCTATTGCCAGCAATATTATAAAATATATTAAATGTTTTATCCGTTGTTTCATAAATACCTCTCCAAATTTTATAAAAATACAAAAGCAGATAATTTTGATTTTATTCAAGGACAAATTGAACTGCTTCTATAATCTCATCTTTTGATACGGTCATATCTATAAATGCAGTTCCGATTCTTTCCAAGCATATAAATTTAATCTTGTCGGATTTCATTTTTTTATCCAGTTTAGTAACGTTATAGACTTCTTCAGGTGATAAGCCACTTATGCTTGTCGGAAGATCAAAGGATTTAATTAAGCCGATTATATCATCCAGCTCGGATTTATTAATAAATCCACGTTTATATGAAATATATCCAGCCGCAATCATACCGACCGCAATACATTCGCCATGTAAAAATTTAAAATCCAGCAATTTTTCTATGGCATGTCCGATTGTATGGCCGAAATTAAGAAGAGCCCTTTCTCCTTTTTCTTTGGGGTCTGCTTCTACTACATTTTTCTTAATAATACAGCTTCTTATTATCATCTGCTTAAGGGTTTCATAGTCCAGCAAGCTGATTTTATCCCTGTTATCGCATAACCATTTATAATAAGCGGCATTCTTAATCAAGCCGTGTTTAATTACCTCGCTCATACCTGAATTAAATTCCCTTTTCGGAAGAGAATTTAAGGCAGAAAGGTTCATATATACCAGTTTAGGCTGATGGAAAGCACCAATCATGTTTTTATACGCCATAAAATCTACTCCGGTTTTTCCGCCTATACTGGAATCAACCATGGAAAGCAAGGTGGTCGGTACTTGAATAAAATCGATACCCCTTAAATAAGTGGCGGCCGCAAATCCGGCCAAATCGCCCACAACTCCCCCTCCAAGAGCTATAATTATATCATAACGGTCAAATTTTTCTTCTATAAGACGCTGATAGACTAAGTTTACGGTATTAAGGTTTTTACTTTCTTCACCGGCATCAAAAGTAAAACTGCTGATACTTGCGGCAACCGGTTCCAAATTTTTTATGCATTCATTTAAATAGAATTTTCCCACATTTGAATCAGTTATAATCATAAAACGCCGATTTTGCAGGCCAAGAGAAATTATGGCATCTTTAAGGCCTGAAAAATCTTTGTCAAAGATGATTTCATATGCCGGTTTACCTTCATAATTTACAATGATTTTTTCTTGTTGCATAAAAATTGCATAACCGCATCCTATAACCCAAAGACGAGGTTATGCTCTCCCCCTTTTATAAATAATTTTAAAATCTTCGTCTATGGTAATTTGCCGATCTTTTGCCTGCTTAGCCGTATCTTGTAACAGTTTTGCAATCGGAACAATATTATAATCAATATCGAAACTTAACATAATATAAGCTATTGATACAATAATACTTTTACCATATATCTTCCCTTTTTGGTCTGGTTTAGTGTCCCTGCATAAATAAATCTGCCGTAGCCTCGTACCGATACAATATCGTTTTCTTTCAGATTATAACTGTTATATAATATGTTTTTTCCGTTAACAAATACTTTTCCACCTTCTATAAGGCCGGAAAGGCTGCTTCGCGATCCGTTAAAGGCTACAGCCAAGATACTGTCTAAACGAACGGAAGAAACGGTACCCGTAACAGGTTTTAAGTTGGGTTTGTAAGTAAAATCCCGGATATCTATAAGGGAAGTGCTAACCATTGTATGTTTTACTTTAGTAAGCTGATTTATTATATAGTCATATATGGATGAGCAGCAAAAAAGATAAGCTTCATTATTTTCCATAATAATATCCCCTATCTTATTTCGCTCAATCCCCAAATTTAAGACCGCCCCCAAGATGTCCCTGTGAGTAAGGCTGTCAGAGAATTTAGAATTCTTAGGTTTTATATGAAGGCATGATATCGGATAATCAATTTCATCTTCATTATCTAAAGAATAATCGCCGCAAAAGCAAAACATTTTCCTTTCGGCATCACGGTATCCGCCAGAGGAAAAATATTTTAAATTAGGCAATTCATTTTTTATTTCGTAGAATAAATTCTGCTCATGTAAATTTAAAAAATCGGTAAACAAAACAATTCCCCGACTGTCTGCCATGTAAGCAAGGTCCCGGAAGCGCCTTTGTAGTATTTGATCTTCTTTTTGCATATATAATTATGTTCCTCGTTTAGAATTTTGTGTTAAATGTAGGCGGTTCAAAGCCGTCTTCCCTGATCATATCCAGGTAGTCTCCCGAAATATCAACAGTATCCGGAGAAACTATGAATATGCAGCTTGAAATGCGATGGAGCCTGCCGTTTATAGCATATACCGAACCTGATACAAAATCCATTGTCCGTTGTGCCAGTTTGTCATCAAAGCCTTCCAGGTTAATAATGGTGGCTCTGCCGGTTAAAAGCATGTCACAGATAACCTGTGAATCCTCAAAAGAAGTAGGTTTAATAATACAAACTTCAAATCCCTTAGATGTAGTCCTAATCGGAACAACTTTACCGTTAGAGGTTCTTTCCACGCTTTTAAACCTTTCTTTTTTCTCTGAAGTATTATGTACTTTCGATTGAACTGGCGGACGCTTAGGAAGTTCTTCAGATTCTTCGTCTGCTGTTTTCCTCTCAAAAAGTCCGGGCTTTTTAGGCTCAAGCTCCTCATCGTCCAAATAGCTATCAAAATCATCTTCATCTGTAAGTTTCATAGAATTTAAAAAGCTCTTGAAAATATTCGACATCCCTATAGACACTCCTATCTTTATGGACTTTATAATAACTATTTATATTCTCTTTCACCGAAAATGCCTGTCCCAATTCGAACCATAGTGGCCCCTTCTTCAATGGCTACTTCATAATCATTGGTCATACCCATTGAGAGAATATTGAAGTTATCAGGATCAAAATATATCTTGTTATCACCATTATCAATGTTTTTTGATTTTATGTCAATAAATAATTGTCGCAATTTACTAAAATACTTCCTATTTTTTTCAGGATCATCAACAATAGGCGGCACAGCCATCAAACCTCTTACCCTTATATGGGGCATGCGGATCAGTTCCGTAAACAAAGGAATAAGTTCATCAGGATTTATACCGTATTTCGTTTCTTCATCGGCAATATTGACTTCTATCAAAATATCGCAGACTATATTCTTTTTTGCCGCTTCTTCTTCAATTTTTTGGCCAAGGCGCAATGAATCAACCGAATGTATCAAAACAGCCTTATCTATAACCTGTTTTACCTTGTTTCTTTGCAGGTGACCGATTTGATGCCATTTAATAGAGTCACCATATTTTTTATTCAGTTCATTGTATTTATCAACCAGCTCCTGGACTTTATTTTCACCGAAATGCCTGATACCCAGTTCATAGGCCTCTTCTATCATAGAAACGGGTTTTGTTTTGCTGACTGCTATTAGGGTGACTTCCGAGACATCCCTTCCGGCCCTTTTGCAGGCAGCTTCTATTCGCTTCTTTATATCCGCCAAACGTTCTTCCATAGTTGTATCTTCAAAACGTTTTTCCACTATTGATCTCTCCTTTCGGTTACAAGGTTTAATGGATCATGGAGATTTCTGCCTGTTTAATATATCTATCGGAATAAATTCCAACTTTAATTATTACATATAATTTATACCATATATAAGCATGATACTTTTATATATAAGTATGATACCTTTATTTAACGGTTTATTATAATATTTAATATATAATCTTTTGTTCTACAACAGTAGACGAATCTAAGGCTATATGATCATAAAGGGCCAGTCCGTAAGAGGTATTTTTATCAACAATACAATAGGATTCGTTTTGATAAAGGATTTCTATCCGTTTAAATACGGCATAGCCCATATTTACGTTATATACCCCGGTCAGTTTATTTGTTACGGAAAGCTGGTATCTGTTTCCGTCAGTTGACCTTATCCATGTATTAGGGCTAAACAGATTGGTATCGACATAACCGTAAATATCATCCTGATAATATATATCGGCAGGAACAAAAACCAAATTTACTTCACCGGTATCTTTATCATACTCTTCTTTAATTAAGCCCTTTTGAGCACTGTCACCGCCTGATGTAAAGTAATTTAAAGGAACTAAATAAAAATCTTTTGTGGTAACTGCCGATAGAGGTATCTTTAAACCTTTTACGGCTTCCAAATGAAGATCTATTTCAAGAAAACGGTCTTCCAGGTAATTTGACATATGCTTGTCCATAACAAGCTCTGCATAATAAGAACCGTCTAAAGGACTTTGAAAAATTTTAACGGGAGCCCTAGTTGTAAAATTGTCTTTCAGTATGGTAAATTCTATTTTATCCTTACCTGACAACTTTTCATATTGTTCGGCGTTAAGAGGAAGAATAATGGACCAGTTTTCTGAAGTTACAATTTTATATACCGGTGTATTTGTTGAAATCAGGTTTGATGTACGAAGTGAAACCCGTTTATAATTTTGTGTATCAAATAAATCTTTGGTAATCGTATCTTTAGTTACTGTTTCGTAATTATCCATATAATACGATATGACACCGCTTGTTTCGCTTTTGAAAACTTCATATGTATAGGCAAATCCGGTATCTTCCTGTATATGACGGCCTTTTTCAATCATAGTTTGGTTTAGCATATCATACATGGCACTTTCTATATCTGACTTAAAATCGTATATATATGAAAACTTTTGATCAGAATATATATTATGAAATTTTTTAATTAAATACTGTAATTGTACATTGCTTGAATCAGATAAGGTTATTATATCATCACTGCTTGTTATTATATCCATTATCTGAGTGCTTTCATCTATAGAATAAACCGACGCATTTTTTGCTACCCTGGCACCTTCTTTTTGAAAATAATAAACATAGCCTGCTTTATCGGTAGAAACTAAGTGTTCTTCCCTTAAAACCAGGCCTGTTATACGATTGTCTACCACATTGAAGCCTTCCTGCACTTCATATATGGATATATGTTCTTTTGTAAAATAAATATATGTATTAATAGCAATGTAGATGAAAAGAATCAAAAATATTACGATACCTATATTAAGTGTCCTTTTCTTTCTGAATTTAACTACCCTACTATTTTTGCTCAAACTTTCGCCCCCATTTTACTATTCTTCTATATTATACTTAAATAAAAGAACAGATACAAGCTATATATTTTAATCTCAATGCATAAAGGCGAAAGATATGGAAATTATAATAACAGAGATTTTTCTCAAAGCAGATTAAGATAAAATACCATTTTAATGTCTAAAAGGAGGTTTCTTATGAAAACATTGGATTATATTGCGTTAGTTCTTGTAGTTATAGGTGCATTAAACTGGGGCTTAATAGGATTTTTCGAATTTGATTTGGTAAGAGCTATTTTTGGGGATATGACCTGGGTATCCAGAATTATTTATGCCCTGGTAGGAATCGCAGGCTTATATTCCTTAAGCTTCTTCGGAAGAATAAGAAATGAAGATTAATAATTAATATAGTTTAATATAATAACTTTTCAAGTAACACTGCTTGATTAGAGACCTGATAATTATATACGTATAATTATCAGGTCTCTAATCAAGCAGTGCCTTGAATTTATGCATTTTAATTAAAAGAAATATAAAATTTAGCGGCTTGACAAATAGTTCAGTAAATTTAAATCTTTTGTATTTTAATGGGGAAATAAGTTTTTTAAACAGATATCTAAAAAGCAGGTACATTATATAACAGATAAATAATTTTAACTATATATAAACCTTATTTATGAAAGAAAATGCTTTTATAATTTTTATAAAATATATACCTAATTATCTAAAGATAGTAAAAAAGATTTTAGCTCATAAAGAGAAATCGTTTTTTACAATGCCACTATTACATTTTCTTTCATAAATTCAGGGATTTGATCATGGTTTAGAGAAATGCTTACACAAAAGTTTACTTTGAATTGCTTTGAAATGCGTTCTAGTTTTTTAAATACGTCATCTATATTATCCTTATCGACATGAGCAATGGTTAAGAAACTATCTAAATATATATATTCAATATCATGATCACAAGAAATGATACCGCAGAGAAAACCTAAGAACTGATTATGATTTTCTATCTGATAATCCGAAACATTTATCAATCTTATCTTATTGGAGAGTTCATACATATGCTTATTGTTTTTATCCAGATACACAACACTGCCTTTGGCGGTCTGGACTTCCTTGTTAACCTTATCAAGAAGGATTTTGGTCTTTCCTTTGCCCTTCTCGCCTGAGATAATCTGTATCATAGTAATCTCCTCCTTATAATAAAGTTTTGTTATATTTGTTAAAAAATATTATCTTACATAATCATTATATTATAAATTTAACGGAAAAACAATATCAAAATGGATTCTATCAGTGTAGAATTTACAATAATAACGATTATATAATCCAAAATATTATTAAAAATAAATAATATTTTTGAGAAAATTATCAGTATCTAAAGAGCAGATTACATAAAAACTATCTATTTAATCAATAAAAATAAATTAGACATATCAGAATATAATTTGTCACTGCCTGAAGCTTTAAGGACCAATGATATATATTGGTTGTTTTCGCCGTCCTTAGACAGTAATATAAGGCAATTTCCGGCTTTTGATGTGGATCCTGTTTTGCCGCCTATAATTTGAAGATTTTCAGGAGGAGTTTTTTCATCGGTTAGATACAGATTGGTAGTCCTAAAGGTTACAGTTTTTTTGTTCCCGTTTCTGTCCTGATATTCTGCTTTATAAGAATTTTGATTTATGATATTTAAAAAAGTATCGTATTTTATCAGTTCGTTAAATATCAAATACATATCATATGCTGTTGTATAATGATTGTCATCATGCAAACCGTGGGAATTTACAAAGTTAGTATGAACTGCTCCGATTTTTTGTGCTTCCTGGTTCATAAGTTTTACAAATGCTTCTTCACTTCCGCTCATATGCTCTGCTATGGCTATACCGGCATCGTTTCCGGAGTAAACCAAAAGGCAGTAAAGCAAAGCTTCTAAAGTAAGGACATCTCCTTCTTCAAATCCGCAAACCTTTGCACCCGGAACAGGTATATGGGATGCGTTATAACTTACAGTAACGGTATCTGTCAATTCTCCCCTCTTTAGTACAACTAAAGCAGTCATTAGCTTGGTAAGGCTTGCAGGATATAATTTTTCATAAGGATTTTTGGCATAAAGGACCTCTTTGTTTGTTATATCAAAAAGCAAAGCGGCCTCTCCGCTTACATAATCATCGTTTATACCGTAATCTTCATCAGACAGTTTTACCAGATTTTCGGCAAAAAATTCGTTTTCCGATAATTCTATACCCCATTCAGTTTGAACAGATATAATATTGTCTTTATACGAAAAGAATTGATCGGAAGATTTACGGCAGCCTCCCAGTATGATAGTTGTAATTAAAATTGGTATAAGCAGACACCGTTTTTTCAATTTAAACCATCCTTTGTATATTTATTGCATTAATGATTAGTTTATGATTTATATAATTCTCTCCAATCAAGATCTCCCCGCTCCAGAGCTTTAATTAAAAGTTCTGCTGTAGCCAGATTTGTTGCCAGCGGGATATTATATTTGTCACAAAGTTGAGAAATATTGTTGAAATCCGGTTCATGGGATTTCGGAGATAAAGGATCACGCAAAAATATAACCAAATCTATCTGATTATGTTCAATCTGTGTTCCCAGTTGCTGAGTTCCGCCCAAATGCCCTGCAAGATATTTGTGAACTGTCAGGTTTGTGACTTCTTCTATTAACCGTCCGGTAGTACCGGTAGCATACAGGGTGTGTTTACTTAATATGCCGCGATATGCAATGCATAAATTCTGCATAAGCTTCTTTTTTGCATCATGGGCAATCATACCTATATTCAAGTTAAAAACCTCCTATCTCATTATTTTTTTCTGCTGCAGACGAACATTTATAATTAAACCGATGGCTATCATGCTGCTTGCTAGTGAGCTTAGTCCGGAACTTAAGAAAGGAAGAGGTATTCCCGTATTGGGAAGTAATGCCGTAACAACACCTATATTTACAAAGATTTGGAAGGCAAACATGGATGCTATGCCCACAGCTATAAGCATACCCATTTTATCCTGAGCTTTTCTGGCTGTGGAAAGGCAAGTATATATTATGAATGCAAACAGTAAAAGTATAAAACAGCATCCTATAAAACCAAGCTCTTCACCTGCTACGGAGAATATGAAATCACTTTCTGCGACAGGAACATGTCTGTAACCACGTAGTGCTGTAGAATTTTCTGAAAAAAGTTTTCCTGTCAATTGCCCCGAACCGATAGCCTGAACGGAATTCTCCTGCTGGTACATGGTGGCCGGATATGCTTCGGGATTTAAGATGGAAAGTATTCTTTGCTGCTGGTAATGAGTAAGCAGCTTTTGATAATCCTGCTGTACGTACCAGAAAAGTCCGAAAAATCCCGGAATTCCGATTATAAGAAGCGGCAGTATTATCTTCCAGCTAAGTCCCGCAGAAAAAACAATCATGGCAAAAACCGTCATAAGAACTATGCTGGTTGATAAGTCGGTCTGAGTAAGTATCAAATAAGTCGGAACGGCCATTAATATAATTATAATCAAAAGAAAAATGCCGTTATTTATCTTATGTTCAAACATGGTTAAGACTTTTGCAAAAAATATTATAAGGATAATCTTTGTAAGCTCCGAGGGCTGCAATTCAAAGAATTTCAAATCCAGCCATCTTTGCGCATTATTGTGTTCTACACCTATAAATTTTACCAGCAAAAGCAAAACCAGGTTAATCAAATATAATACAATGTAAAACTTAGCTATAAAGTGGTAATCTATCAAAGAAACAATAATGGCTAATAAAAGCCCGCCAATTAAACCAATAATCTGCTTCTTATAATCATCCGGCCTAACCTGTTTAATCAAAAATATGCCGATTGAAATCAGCATGGTGACTACCACAAGCAAGGATATATTATACTTCTTAAAGTCATAATTTTTAAATGCCAGCATTTTAAACATCCTTATTTCTTAGCAGACTTCATATCCTTTATGGGAATACTTGCAAACAGAGCCGGAACCGCTCCGTTATTGGTTTCCGATTCTGTCTGCGTAATCTTAATATCAAGCCCTTCTAAGTCTATTTCTATATATTTTGAAATGACATGTATAATATCATTTTTTATTTGTTCCATTATTTCAGGTGAACAACCTGCCCGGTCAGAAACCAGAACCAGTTTTAACCTATCTTTCGCAACGCTGCTGCTTCCTTTTTTTCTGAAAAAATCAGCCAGACCCATGTTATACCTCCCCTATTATCTCTTGTGTTTACCAAAAAGTTTGCTGAAGAAGGAACTCTTCTCGTTTAAATCAAGATAAGGAATATCTTCTCCCATTATTCTTCTTGCTATGTTCATATAAGCTCGTCCCGCCAAAGAATCTGAACCTACAAGCGGCTCACCCTGGTTTGTGGATATGACAATGTTCTCATCATCCGGGACGACTCCGATTAAATCAATAGCAAGTATTTCGCATACATCATCGCTGGACATCATATCTCCGCGTTTTACCATATCCATGCGAATTCTGTTTACTATTAAACGTATGTCTTTCATATCATTGGCCTCCAACAAACCAATAATACGGTCTGCATCTCTTACAGCCGAAACTTCAGGGGTGGTAACAACTATTGCTCTGTCGGCTCCGGCTATCGCATTGCGAAAGCCCTGTTCAATACCGGCCGGACAGTCCAATAATATGTAATCAAACTCCTCTCTTAATTCGTCTGTTAACTTTTTCATTTGTTCCGGTGTAACCGCATTTTTATCTCTGGTTTGTGCGGAAGGCAATAAATACAGGTTAGGATAACGCTTGTCCTTAATCAGGGCATTACGTATCCGGCAGGTTCCTTCGATTACATCCACCAGATTGTATACAATCCGGTTTTCCAGTCCCATGACAACATCCAGGTTTCTAAGACCAATGTCTGTGTCAATCAGTACAACCTTTTTTTCAAGCATTGCCAGGCCTGTACCGACATTGGCGGTGGTTGTAGTTTTTCCTACACCGCCTTTTCCAGATGTAATAACTATAACTTCTCCCATATATTATCCTCCAGTCCGAAATTGAGGCATTGCCTCCTGTATTTCAAAATTTATATATATATATTCTTAATTGACAAGCAGCAGGCTGCTTGTTAAATAGCGTAATTATTATATAAATAATTTTAAATTTATGCAGATACAATATTGAAAAATTATTATAAAACAACTGAATTAAATAATTAGATTGTTATAGACGTATATCATTTAGGATATTTTTTGAAAGCGGTTCAATATAAATATTGCCGTCTTCCAAAAAGGCTATTTTAGGTTCTTTTTCTGCGTCTTTCATCGGTTTATCCGGAGATCTGGCAATGGTATCTGCAATCCGGATTTGTGTAGGCCTCATATCAAGAGCTATAACAAAAGCATCGGTATTGCCGCAAGCTCCGGCAAATGCAGTTCCTTTTAGGGAACCGAGAACTACTATATTTCCTTTGGAAACTACCCTTGCTCCGTTATTTACATCACCGATAATAACAACACTGGTTTCAAACTCCAGGGAAGTTCCCGAACGCAAAATGCCCTTATAGAATTGACCGGTGTTGTTTTCAAGTTCCATAAGTTTTTGTTCAAGGGTTTTTTTAAATACTTTTTCTTTTTCAGGATCGTTTTCTATAACACAAACAATGTGCATATCAGTATTTTGCCCAATTATATCCAAAATATCCCTTTGTTCTTCATTAGATAATTTTCGTCCTTCAAAACTTATCGCCAATTTTGCGTCTTTAAAAAACTTGCTTGATTCTTTGAATTTATTTGCTACTTTCTCTTTTAACTCATCGAAGCTTAGTTCCGGATCCAGAACAACAATGATACCGTAATTATTGCCTTTTATAATAACAGAATTGTCAACAGCTTTCATTGTTATCTCCTTAATTTTGAATTAATAATTAATCCGAAAAAGCCGCACTGTCATTTTCCGGCAATGATGCTTCCCTGGAAGTTAATTTTTCCTCATTTTCCAGGTTAAAGTACAGCTGATATATATCTCTGGCTGTTTCCGCAGCATTACCCGACGTATGACCGTTGGGAATGACTACGGTCACAGATATTTCAGGCTTTTCATAAGGGGCAAAAGATATAAACAATGCGTTGTTCGGTTTGCTTAAACTTATCTGAGAGGTTCCGGTTTTACCGGCTACGGTAACGCCAAAATTACCGTAAAGCCCATAAACGGATCCCCTTTGCTCATTGGTAACCATATACATTCCTTTTAAGATGCTGTCCCAGGTCGTGTTCTTAACAGAACTCAAATCTTTGTAAACCTGAGGCTCATTTTTGAAAACAATCTTTCCGTCTTTACTTATGATGCGGTTTATTAATGTCAGTTTATAGTTGGTACCGCGGTTGGCCAAGGTGGTAACATATCTTGATAACTGTACCGGAGTGTACAGATTAGTTCCTTGACCGATGGCACTGCGGACAGGATCCTTATCGGAAACATTCGGCATAGCCTCTCCTACTTCAACACCGGATTTGGTGTCAAGCCCTAAGAGGGAGGCATAGTTTTTTATTCTGCTTAAACCTAATTGCTCATTGAATTCCCCGTTACTGTCTATGCTGAGCCTAAAACCTGTTTCATAAAAATAATAGTTGCAGGATACTTTTAAAGCATTGGAAATGTCAACGGCACCGTGCGAACGGGGATAGATATGGCATTTGGCGGGAAGGGAAATCTTCTCGAAAATGCCCAAGTCATTTATTTTTTCGTGGGGGGTTATAACCCCTTCTTCAAGACCGGCAATTGATGTTACCATCTTAAAAGTCGATCCCGGAGCGGTAAGCTGCATGGTCGGCCTGTTCATCCACGGCAGGGATTTATCTGTATACAGCCATTCGTAATAATCGGGATCTACCTTGTTTGCCAGTTTATTATTGTCGTAGCTTGGATATGTTACCATGGCAAGAACATTGCCGGTATTTACATCGGTAACAACAATGGAGCCGCTGCACGGTTCCAAAGCCAGCATTGCCGGTGTTATTTCCAGAGACCGGATTTTTGCTTCCATGAATTTATACGCGGAAACAGCGCCGGACTTTAATTTTTGAATATCTTCTTCATTATATTCTAACACACCTTGGTCAAATAATAAAAGACAAATTTCAGTTCCCGACAATTTATACGAAAACACCAAATAGCGGTATATTTTTTTATTAAAAGTGCTATCAGCTTCCAAAAGTTCCAGAGTATAATTCAATAATTTCTGATATAATTCTTCCGAGCTGTAGTAAGTATCAACATCCAGTTTATTTAGGTCCACATAATTATTCGCAATAGCGTACTGTAAAAATTTGCTTAATGAAATCCTGTCGTTTTGATAAGAACGAAGGGTAACATCATCCTTATCAATTTTATCTATAAGAATAACATTATTGTCGACAAGGATATCATAGATATAATCAAGGTATTCCTCCATATCCCCGGCTTTGTTGTTTGTGGTTTCATTGTCCGGTGCAAGTAAAGTATTAAGCCTTGAAAAAATTTCATTTCTGGCATCTATAAATTTATTGTAAATCTGCTTTTCCAGTGATGTGGCGTTAGGAGCCGACAATCTTTCAATATCGATTATGTTATTGTCTATAAGGGCGAAATATACTTCATAAATGGGAGTTTTTATATTGCTGGCACTCTCCCCTTTTGTACCGTAATCGAGATCGGGTGTAAGGTGTTCAAGTAAAATACCTGCAATGCGTTTTTCAAGGATATGATATGCGGCTTTCTGCAGGTTGCCGTCGATAGTCAGGTACAAGTCGTTGCCCGCAAGCGGATCTTTTCTGTCCACAACCCCGATTACTTTCCCGTTTTCGTTAACGGTGACTATTTCGCTGCCTTTTGATCCTCTTAAATATTCTTCAAATTCTTTTTCAATGCCGGTTTTACCGACAATATCTGTTGAATTGTAATACTCTTCGCCTGCTTCGGAGTTTAATTTATCCAGTTCTTCCGCATTAATAAGGCCTGTGTAACCAAGCATGTGAGCAAAATATAAACTGTCATGATATACCCTTTTTGTTTCCTGCTTTATCTGAACACCGGGAAGATCTGCGATATTTTCCATAATCATGGCTACAGTGCCTTCGGAAACATTGGATGCCACCGTAATCTGATTGTATTTGGGGTAATTGTTAAACAAGGCATAGCGGACACTCATAATTTTTAAGGTATCCTCTATCGAATATTCGTCGGATATCCCGAACATAGGATATTTCTTGGATCCGTCCTTTAAAAAATAATAAACATCTTTTGCGGTGGCATTCTGCTGCTCTTCGGTTAGCTGATTATTTTCCAGAGCATAGGCATAAACATTCTTTTTAAAACGGGTAAGGGCTGATCCTGTTACGGTAAATTCAAATTCCCCATTTCCCGTATGAATAATATAAAAAGGGTTGTCCAAGGTATCCCCGTTTTTTTCTATAATTTGAATCAGTTTATAAATAACTGCATTTCTCTGCGCATTGGATGTGATTTCAGAAGTATCTTCCATAACAACGGAATAAGATAAGGTATTGGAAGCTAAAAGCATTCCGTTACGATCGTAGATATTTCCCCTGGTACTTTTAATTTCCCTGCTGACCGTATTCTTATATTCATATTCCTCGGCATGGGTAGGGCCTTCCACTATCTGCAGGACAAATAACCGGTGGACAATGACGCCAAAAAGCACCATATATATAAGTGCGATAAATAGCAGCCTTGATTTAATTAAGCGTTTTATGGCATCAAGAAAAACGTCAAACAAGTTTATTCCTCCTCATTTTCATTCCGGTCCAGACAATGGTTAATCATATGCAGCAGCTTGTATAGGATTACGGAAACTGCCACGGTATAAATAATTTCGGGAAGAATTTTTGCCCGCAGATAATACAGGAAATCCAATCTGCCCCGAATTAAAAACTCTAAAATATAATATAAAAACTGATATACAAAATCGGCTATAGCTATAAAAAAGAGGGGAAGCGTATAGTCGTCCCTGGAATATATTTTATTGGCAAAGCCGGCCACATATCCAATTAGCATCATAAGGAGTGCATAAAGCCCGATAAGGTTTCCGAATTGGATATCAACCAAAAGGCCGGAAAAAAAGCCGACTGTCATTCCTGTAGTTTTGCCCCTCATATAAGCGGTAGCCACAACAAGTATAATAAGCAGATTTGGCATGACATTTGCCAAGTTTATAAACTGATATAATGAACTTTGCAAAACAAAACATATGATGATTTCTAAGAAATATATTATAGCCCGTTTCAAAATGCATACCTCTTTACTATTCGTTTATTGCATTCTCGGGAGGTTCTTTTAGCAGAGGCTCTTTTAGCTCCGTTATAATAAGAACCTCACTTAGCCTTTGAAAATCAACAGCCGGTGTAAGATAAGCTGTTTTTGTCATGTTGTTGGAATCAAGTTTTATATCACTGACATAACCGATTAAGATGCCCTGAAGGTATTTCGGACTTGTATGGGCTGTAACCACTTCATATCCGTCTTCTATTTCGGCATCTTTACTGATAAAACTTACACGGATTTTACCGTCTTCCATTAATTTTAAGTCGCCCTGAACAAGGCAGGTATCGGAAGTCTTTAAAAACATTCCCCAAATCGCACTTTTATCGTCGATTATTGCCCTAACTTTGGCATGATTATAATAGCATTCGGTAATAATACCAACAAGGCCGTTGCCTGCCATAACATTCATGTCAACTGCCAGGCCGTCTTTGGTACCCTTGTCTATGGTAAAAACATTATACCAGTTGTTGGTATCCCTATCAATGATACGGGCAGCGACTTTGGGATAATCCAGGTATTTTTGATCAAGTTCATACAATTTCCTAAGCTCGTCAAGTTCGTATTTGTTTTGCAAAAGCAGTTTATTCTCATAGGAAAGAACGCTGACTTGCTCTTTCAGCCTTTTATTTTCTTCGGTAAGTTCACGAATGCTTTTTAAAGTTTCGAGTTTGTCGGCAATAAATATTCCGACGGTATTTATACCCTTCTGCATGGGCGTGATTACCGTGCCTACCGCATTTCTTACCGGATAAAACAGTTCGCCGAAGCGGAACGATAATATAATAAGGATAAGACACAGTATTACCCCTGCAATTAGTCCATGTTTAGGATTAAAACGAAAACCTTTCCTTCGCCTCATAGTGACTCCTAATTTTTATATTCTTATTAAATTTAATGCCATATTTCAGGCGCTAAAAACTAAAATCTGCTTAATAAAATCATTCATGTCGATTAATTTAATAACTAACGTAAGTGTAAAAAAATTAAGTTTACTTCCTGTTGTGTTTAATCTTCAAGGGTTCTAGGACGCAGGAAATTGGCCAAAGACGAAAGCTTCGGTTCATCCATGATTCTGCAAAGGCCCTTTGCTACCGTGTTTGCGGGGTCTTCACAGATATTAACCTTAAGACCGGTTTCTTTGGCAACCAAATCGGCAATGCCGTATATTTTTGCCGATCCTCCGCTTATATAAATACCGCTGTCTATAATATCCGAAGATATTTCAGGCGGTGTCCTTTCCAAAATGATACGGATAGCGTCTATGATATTATACAGGTATTCAATTATAGCCTCATAAACCGTTTCCGAATCTATTTCCATTTCAACAGGCAGACCGCTTACTACCGCACGGCCGTATACTTTTACGCTTGCCTTTACGTTAGGGATGGCGCTTGCCAGTGTTTTTTTAATATATTCGGCGGTTTTGTCGCCGATATAGAGATTATGCCTTTTCTTAACTACACCTTTAATGGCTTCATCGAGCTTGTTACCGCCGACAGGGATTAATTTGCTTAAAACTATACCACCCAATGAAAGTATGGATACTTCCGTAGTGTCCGCTCCTATATCGACGACCATAACTCCTTTTGCGGTTGTAATTTCAAGACCGGCTCCCAAAGCACAGGCAACCGGTTTTTCAACTATTTTAATCCTTTTGTATTTTAAACCTGAGTGAGCAATCAGTTCATAAAAAGATCTGCGCTCAACTTCCGTAATATCTGTAGGTGTTGCTACTATATAATCGGCTGCACCTGGCCTTTTAGAACCGCAAACTTTGTGCATAAAAAAGTTTAATAATGTTGTCATATTTTCAACGTCGGCAATAACTCCGTTTCTTACGGGATATGTTACCAAAATATTGGCAGGAGCCTTTTCGTATATATCAAATGCTTCATCGCCGGCAGCTATGATATTTTTTTTGTCGGCGACAGCTATAATATTACGTTCGTCCAGTACAACCCCCTGCCCTTTTCTGCTGATTTTTATAGTACTAGTCCCGAAATCTATGCCAAATGTTCTTTGTGCCATTGTATAAGTACCTCCATTTATGCCTTAGGCGGCTTTAAGTATTACAAAAATCCCTGCTCTTTTAAGCTGATATATTTATTATCGCCAATAATAATATGATCCATAAGCGATATGCCGATTAAATCGCCTGCTTCTTTCATTCTTTTTGTTACCCTGATATCTTCAGGACTGGGGGCGGGGTCACCGCTTGGATGATTATGAACCAAAATAATTTTCACAGCTTCTTCTTTCAATGCCTGGATAAGGATTTCTCTTATCGGGACTATGGATAAATTTACCGTACCTGAAGACATAACCATATCCTTTATCAATTTGCTTTTTGAATCAAGCATAAGAAGCAGAACCTGTTCTTTCTTTAGATGGCGCATATCCTGCATATAATACTCGGCTACGCTTTGTGGAGTTGTAAATTTTAAGGATTCTTTATGTACCTCCTTTGACATTCTTTTGGTCCGCTCTGTCAGGCAAAGAAGCTGAATGGCTTTAACTCTACCGATACCACGGATTTTTGTAAGTTCTTTCATAGTTAAATAATTTAAACCTTTAAGTCCGGGATATGTTTTGGAGTAATTAAGCACATTTACGGCTAAATCTATAGCTCTTAGCCCTTTGCTCCCGGTTTTTAAGATAACAGCCAAAAGTTCTGCATCAGATAAAAATTGGGGCCCATATGTTTCACACTTCTCATAGGGGCGTTCCGATACAGGCAATTCTTTTACTGTTAAATGATTGTAGTTCATGATATCCTCCTTACTTTCTCTCTCCAGGAAACCATTCGGATATCATTATGAATATTACAAGCAAGAATTTAAAGCAAAATAAGTGTAATAATTAGCCGTACTTAATGTCAATCAAAAAAAATAATTTAATCAAAATTTCTATGTTATGTATATAATATTCAATGTAATCTGACAAGAATGTAAAAACCCAGACTCTTCAATAATAAAAAGGAAAATTTAATGTTCCTTTAAATTTCCTGATTAATAAGCTTTTTGGCAGTATTTAAATCTTTTTATATATAAAAATTGATGCAACGGCACCTAATATGCTTCCTACGGTAATTCTTAACCTGAGGCCAAAATGGACTATCAGGGCACCTAAATTTAAGGTAACAATATTATTGCCTTCTGCATTACCGATTGAGAAATCGATGCCGTAATTAAGCCATGACAGAAAATCTACTTTTCTTACCAGGTGGCCAACAAAGCTTCCTGCAACGATACCGGCAAGAAGCAATAAAAATAAAGCCCACCTGTTTTTACCCAATGTTCTTGCCATTTAAATTACTCCCTTTACGTTCATACTAAAATGATTTTATCACAAGAACAGGTTTTTGTATACAGGAAGAATGGGTGTATAGGCCATATCAATTAATAACTTTAATTTAAACTAATAAGATTTTTTTCGTATAGTCTTTGCAATGACTTCAAGATACCGAATTTTGCATGATACCAGGTAAGACCGCCCTGGAAGAAAACCGTATACGGCGGCCTAATGGGAGCATCAGCCGAAAGTTCGATGGATGAACCTTGAACAAAAGCTCCTGCTGCCATAATTACATCGCAGTCATAGCCGGGCATGGGGCCGGGTACCGGGGCGGCAAAACTGTCTACCGGAGCCGCAGCCTGTATCCCCTCACAAAATGCTATTACCGCTTCGGGACTGTTTAGTGTAACAGCCTGGATAATATCAAAACGGTCTTCTTCGGCATTAGGGTGAACCTTAAATCCAAAATATTCATACAGATTTGCGGCAAAAATAGCGCCTTTTAAAGCTCCCGATACTACCTGCGGGGCAAGAAACAGGCCCTGGTACAGGCTTGAATTTAATCCCAGGGTTGCCCCTACTTCTTTACCTAACCCGGGGGCGGTAAGTCTGTAAGAAGCATTTTCTACATATTCGGCTTTTCCCACTATATAGCCACCTATGGGAGCAAAACCACCGCCGGGATTTTTAATCAAAGAACCTACACATAAGTCTGCACCTACATCCGTAGGTTCTACTGTTTGCACAAATTCTCCGTAACAGTTATCCACCATGCAAATTACATCGGGCTTGATATTTTTTATAAAGGAAATTAATTGCCCGATCTGTTCCACACTTAATGTAGGCCTGCTTGCGTAACCTTTGGATCTTTGAATGGTAACAAGCTTTGTTTTAGGACCTATAGCTTTTTTTATATTTTCATAGTCAATGCTGCCGTCGGGTTTTAAATCAACTTGTTTATAAGTAACGCCGTATTCGGCCAGGGAACCTTTGGTTTCCTTTATGCCTATTACTCCCTCCAGGGTATCATAAGGTTTACCTACCGGGGACAAAAGCTCATCTCCGGGTCTTAAGTTACCGAACAATGCGACCGTAAGGGCGTGGGTGCCGCTGATAAGCTGAGGGCGGACCAGGGCATCTTCGGCATGAAAAACATCGGCATATACCTTTTCCAAAGTATCCCTGCCGATATCGTTATAACCGTATCCTGTAGTGGCGGAAAAATGCACATCACTTACATTATTGTCCTGCATGGCTTTTAACACTTTTAGCTGATTGTATTCCGCTACCTTATCTATAATTTTAAACCGATCTTTTAATTTCTCTTCTATCTTATGGGATAAATCAAGAAGTTTAGAATCAATACCCATAAATTTATAAATTTCATTTAATTCATTAGTAAACACTGCTATTCCTCCGATAAAAGTATTTTAAAGATGTAAAGTAAATTAGAATATATCTTATCATATAAAATAAGTTTACATAATATTATTATGTTATCAATATGCTATAGATTTTAATTGCTAAGTATATATAAGCAAAAAAATAATAAAGGTTATAAGTAGCTATATGATAAAAAATTGTAAATTATAAATTATGAAATTATCTTTTAATTTAATGAATCATTTACTTATTATACCGCATCGGCGAAGGTTTTCCAGGATAAATTCCAATATGTCTTTTTCACTTTCAAAATCGTCCTTGTTTATCCATATAACGTCTTTTTCCCTCTTAAACCATGTAAGCTGCCTTTTGGCATAATGCCTGGTATCTCTTTTTATTGTGTATATGGCTTCTTCCAAGGTACAGTTCCCTTCAAGATAATCTATAATTTCCTTATATCCTAATCCCTGCATTGATATCATATCTTTTGTATAGCCCATATCCCTAAGACGCTTTACCTCATCCACAAGGCCTTTATCAATCATAATGTCCACTCTCTTATTAATGCTTTCATAGAGTTTTTCCCTGTCTTTGTTTAGAACAAAATATCTGTACAAATACGGGGATTCTTTTTTTCTTTGGGCTTCATTATGGGCTGATATGGGCTCTCCCGTATGCTTTATATATTCCAGGGCCCTGATTACCCTTTTTACATTATTGGGATGAATTGCTTTGGCACTGGCAGGATCAGCCTTTGCCAGCATATCATGCAGATACTGTGGGCCATATTTTTCGGCAAGTTCTGCTAGTTCATCACGATATGAATTGTCGGGACTTGTTTCTTCAAATTCAATGTCATATAAAACCGCCTGAATATAAAAGCCGGTTCCTCCTACAAGTATGGGGATTTTATTTTTATCATGAATAGCTTTTATATATTTTTTGGCATATTCCTGAAATTTTACAACATTAAATTCCTCATCCGGCTCAAATTCACTGATAAGATAGTGAGGAATACCCTCGGTTTCTTCGGGAGTAATCTTAGCCGTTCCTATATCCATATACTTATAAACCTGCATTGAATCTGCAGAAATAATTTCCCCATCCACAGCCTTGGCAAGGCTAATTGACAGGGAAGTTTTACCCACCGCCGTGGGACCTGTTAATATTATCAGGGGTTTTTTGCTCATGTAACTTCACCGTCTATACTATTCTCTTAAATTTCTTTTCCAGTTCGTATTTGCTCATAGATATTATAACCGGCCTGCCGTGAGGGCAGTTGTAAGGGTTCTCAAGGGTTAAAAGCTCATTTATCAACGAGGATGCTTCTTCAAAAGAAAATTCATGGTTGGCCTTAACGGCCGCCTTGCAGGCCAGGGATGCGGTTTTTTCAAGAACGGATTCCGGCCTGGGCTGTCTTAAGCTTGAAATCTCCTGAGTCAGCTCGTCAACAAATTCAAGAAATAAATCCTTGTCTGACAAATTATATAAGTCTGCCGGTACCGCCCTTAAAGAAAATTCGTTGCCTCCGAAATGTTCTATTTCATATCCAAGCTTTTTTAAAACTTCCTCATGAGCCGAGATTGCCTCCTGCTCGGCAAGGGAAAGAGTAAGCACAATTGGAGGCATAAGCATTTGAGAGGTATGTCTGTTTTCCCTTGCTGCGGCAATTATTCTTTCATATAAAACCTTTTCATGGGCGGCATGCTGGTCGATGATGTAAAGATCGTTTTTATATTC